>OJQH01000003.1_pt1 | contig 229714 bp, 213 predicted proteins | sample 1601421 | NCBI WGS metagenome assembly OJQH01 (sample SAMN03922503, study PRJEB24848) | human gut metagenome | isolation source: stool sample | host: Homo sapiens | place: Germany | collected 2011-11 | reverse complement strand
CCACATATGTGGCTTCCGCACGGCCCTTGCGCATATGGCTCCCATGAATCGGCGGGCATGACCTTTTACGCAGGGTGCGCCCGCTGTGGCTTTTCATGGATTCCCCGAATCAATGGCGAAAAATCCATTGCGGGGACTACTCATGCGGTTCCGTAGGCGGTTTGGGTGTTCCGTAGGTGGTTGGTCAGAGTATCGGGGTTGGAGAAAGGCTTTATTCTGGCCGTTTTCATGCCGGGTATTCAGACCCAACCACCTACGGAAGCGAAAAACCACCTACGGAACTAGTCCAAGCCGTAACGGTGACTGGCTATTGCGCGGGCGACCATGCCGAACAGCTCGTTCAGCTTCTGCTTGGAAGCCAGATGCTCGCGGGTGGCGACAAAAGGAGTGAAACCGAGATCCCTCAGCCGGTTCCGCTTATCGAGGTCATACATCCAGCGGTCATGGGTGTAGTGGTAATTTCCGTCGTATTCTATGCAGACGCGGTCATCCGGGTAGGCGATATCCACCTTCATCGTGCCCGAGCCGCGTATGTGGTCAATGATCTCATAATTGACATGTGCCTCAGGCAGCCCGTAGGCATCGCTCTCCAAACGAAGCACCGTTTCCTGCGGAGAATCGGTACCTGGTTTGGACAGGCGCAAGGCCTTTCTGCATTTGGCGCTCCCAATGAATCGCGGCGCACTCCGGATGTAGTCGGAGAGCTCATCGTGAGTGCAGACGCGTAAATCGGGATTGGCGCAAGTGAGCCAATCCATGGCGATCACCAGACTCCGTTCGTCGACATAGGGCGCAATCTGGCAGACCGCCTGCATCGCGGAGACGCTTGACACCAATTCGTCGGCGTGCGCCACGTCTACGCCATGCCTTGCGTAATGGAATTTCATCCCCTGGATTTTCCGCAGGTCACGTTGCCGGCACACCGAAACGTGAACGAGCTCCGAACCATATCCGGGTAAATAATTCATGGTGGCAATCATGCCATGCAGCTCCAGCGCTGTGCCGTGGCTTACATAGAGTGGAACCGAGGAGCGTGACCTTATCCGCGACAACACCTGCCTGCATTCAAGATGCCGTCTCGCCGCCTCCTCCCGTGCCTGCTCCAATGTGAAAAATGTATTGTGTCCAAAGCTTTCCATGCGCTGACGGTATATGGAAAGCCGGCAGCCCCGCAACCGTCTCCGTGAAAAATGTGGATATGTGTATGGTTCCATCCGCAGCATCGCCGGGGAGAGGCCTGATGTATACGCGTCCGGTAGAACCGATGCGGAGCGTGGCGTCATCGAGGGGTGGCTCACATGGCAAGTCGGCCACGCAGAAGGGCGGGCGCTTCCAGCCGCAGGCCCGTGGGGCTGACGGTGACCGCGTTTCTCCACGGTGTCAGCCGCGTTTGGAACCCTGCCGACTGATGCCACCTTTATGACCGGTCGCTTTGAAAGGCAGACCGGCGTTGCTGAGTCCTTTGCTCCGCATGTTCTGCAGGGCAAAGGATTTTTGTTGTGCACGCAGTTCGTTCATCCGTTCCGTGGACTGATGCGCGATTCGCGGTTTCCGTGATTGCTCTGGCTGTGTCATGGCTATAAGAATACGTTCGGTAATGTAATATGATGGATTTAGTAATGCTTTTACTAAAATCTGATGAGGCATCCATGGGAGGGCGAGGGAGCGATGGCGACCATCAAGGAGATTGCGAAACGTACGGGATTTTCGCAGGCCACGGTGTCGCGTCTGTTGAATGGCGATCCGACGCTGTCGGTGCGTGAGGAGACGCGTCGCGCGATCATCCGCGCCAGCGAGGATTTGGGATACAGCGCCCAGGCCAAGCGTATCGTCATTCCGCACGAAGTAGCCTTGTTGGACAACGAGGAGTCCGACGAAACGCTGCGTGATTCGTATTTTGCCGATTTGCGTTCGGCGCTGGAACATAACGCCAAACAGCAGCGTATGGAGCTCACTGTTTTCCACAGTCTTGACGAGATGTTGAATCAGAAGGGGAAATTCGATGGTTTCATGGCTATCGGCGCCAATGTCATAGCCGAAAGCGACCTTGAGAAGTTGCATGAGGTCATGCCATACGGTGTGTTCATCGATGTGAATCCCGCACCGAACCTGTTTGATTCCGTGCAGCCCGACCTACAGCAGACCGTGCATGACGCGGTCGAAGCATGTGCGAAGGCTGGCATGAAGCGTGTCGGATTCATCGGCGGCAAGGGGAGGCTGACGAATTTTTATGAGGTGGACGAAGAGGGGCGTGCCACATATTTTCGGCGTGAAATGGGCCGTTATGGTCTCGACCTGCGTGGACTGGTGTATTCTGACGGCTTGTTCACCGTGGAGAATGGTCGCAAGCTGGGGGAGCAGTTTATCCGTGACCACAACGGCGCACTGCCTGACGCAGTTATTGTTTCGGCGGACATCATCGCGGTCGGCGTGCTGCAGGCGTTCAACGCGGTTGGTGTGATTGTGCCCCGCGACATCAGCGTCATCAGCATCAACAACCAGACGATTGCCCAGCTGACGTCGCCGCCGTTGAGCACTTTCGCAATCGATCAGAACGAGCTTGCGCGCGTTGCGATTCTCACCTTGGCTGATGCGATTGCCAGCAAGCGCACAGTACGGCAGCATGCGTACCTGTCGACGACGCTGGAAGTGCGAGATAGTTTCGTGCCGGCGCAGCCGAAACGTGAATCGCGGCCAAAATTGCAGACCCGATCGAAGCGATCTGCCCGGTCGAAACGGGCTGCTTAGCGTACGTATGTGCGGAAAAATATGAAAGGCGATTGATGATGCTATGTCATCAATCGCCTTTTGTTTGTCTACTGTCGGCGAAATACCGCGAATCGCACACAATATGACATGTATATGTGCAGAATCGCACAAAATGCGACACGCCCAACAGTGCACAACGCAGATGTTAAATTTTACTAAACAGGGGTAAAGGGATATACTTAACTCATGCGAAATCAAATGATGATTTCCGATTACAGCTTCAATCACAACTTCTAAGGAGAAGTACGATGGCAGAATCCAATGTCGCAGCCGCACCGAAGGAGACGCAGCAGTCTGCGAAGCCAACCAGGAAAGGCAGTCTGCTGTCCCGCGTGGCCTATTCATTCGGCAACGTCGGCCAATCCGCCTTCTACAACGCGCTGAGCACCTACTTCATCGTCTACGTCACCAGCTCGCTGTTCTCCGGCGTTGACAAGGCGCTCGCTACCAAGCTCATCGGCGTTATCACCGGCCTTGTGGTTGTCATCCGTATCGCGGAGATCTTCATCGATCCGCTGCTGGGCAACATCATCGATAACACCAAGACCAAGTGGGGTCGTTTCAAGCCATGGCAGCTCATCGGCGGCACCGTTTCCGCCGTTCTACTCGTGCTGGTCTACACCGGCCTGTTCGGCTTGGTGAACGTCAACACCACGCTGTTCATCGTGCTGTTCGTCATCACCTTCATCGTGCTCGACGTGTTCTACTCCCTGCGCGACATCTCCTATTGGGGCATGATCCCGGCGCTGTCCTCCGACTCCCATGAGCGCTCCACCTACACCGCCCTCGGTTCCTTCGGCGGCTCCATCGGCTACAACGGCCTGACCATCGTGGTCATTCCGATCGTCACTTACTTCAGCTACATCTTCACCGGCAAGCACCAGGAAAGCCAGAGCGGCTGGACCTGCTTCGCCATCATCGTGGCTATTCTCGGCGTCCTCACCGTGTGCTCCGTCGCGTTCGGCACCAAGGAAAGCACCAGCACCCTGCGCGCCAAGGCCGAGGACAACGGCGGCCCGCTCGCCGCGTTCAAGGCTCTCGCCCAGAACGACCAGCTGCTGTGGGTCGCCCTGTCCTACCTGCTGTACGCCATCGCCAACGTGGCCACCACCGGCGTGCTCATGTACATGTTCAAGTTCATCCTGAACAACTCCGCCGCCTACTCCATCGTCGGCGTTGTCTCGGTCATCGCCGGCATCATCATGGCGCCGCTGTACCCGATTCTGAACAAGCGCATACCGCGTCGCTACCTGTACCTCGGCGGCATGGTGCTCATGGTCCTCGGCTACCTGCTGTTCATCGTCGGCACCAACAACCTCGCCGTCGTCACCGTCGGCCTGGTGTTCTTCTACCTGCCGCAGACCTTCATCCAGATGACCGCCATCCTCTCCCTGACCGACTCCATCGAATACGGCCAGCTGAAGAACGGCAAGCGCAACGAGGCCGTCACCCTGTCCGTGCGTCCGATGCTCGACAAGATCGCAGGCGCCTGCTCCAACGGTATCGTCGGTGCCGTCGCCATCGCCGCCGGCATGATCGGCTCCGCCACCGCCGCCGACATGACCGCCGCGAACATCCACACTTTCAAGGTCTGCGCCTTCTATGTGCCGCTGGCTGTCATCATCCTGAGCGGTGTTGTGTTCCTGCTCAAGGTGAAGATCAGCGAGAAGATGCACGCCGACATCGTCAAGCAGCTGGAAGAGCAGCTTAACGAAGGCTGATTCGCTCTCGGAAAGCGATTGGCGCGATTGATTTGCGATTGAACCGCGGTCGTCGCGCAGGAAGAGCCGCATGGTGGATGCCATGCGGCTCTTTCGTTTACCTACGTTCGTAGTGCGTGCTACGCTGTCGACTGAAAAGCAAAGCAACGATCCGTCATCAGCGGGGAGCTTCCGGAAGAACGGCGGCGGTCGTCGCGCGTAAATCGCGCGGTGCGATCGCAGGCTCAGTAGAACCGGCGGGATCGGCCCGAACAGCCGAACGTCAAGCGGTCGTATGAAACCTGTGCAGGGAAGCCTGCGTAAGAAAACAGGGGAGTGCGGCAAGCGAGGTGGTACCGCGGTGTCGGACGTGCGCAATCGCACGAAAATCATCGTCCTCGTAAAGTAAGTAATGAAACCGCCAAACGAGGAGCATACGGTGAGCGAATCCACCAATCATGTGTATCCGAAGGCTGCTGCCGGTGAGCAGAGCGCCAATGTCGCGCCGAACCCCAGCTTCCCCAAGCTTGAGGAGTCCGTGCTTGACTACTGGGAGAAGGACGACACCTTCCAGAAGTCCATCGAACGCCGTCCTTCCGGCGATCACAGCCAGAACGAATTCGTCTTCTTCGACGGCCCGCCGTTCGCCAACGGCCTGCCGCACTATGGCCACCTGCTGACCGGCTATGCGAAGGACGTCATTCCGCGCTATCAGACCATGAAGGGTCACCGTGTAAACCGTGTGTTCGGTTGGGATACGCACGGTCTGCCGGCCGAGCTCGAAGCTCAGAAGGAACTGGGCATTGACTCTGTAGACCAGATCAAGGAAATTGGCATCGACAAGTTCAACGATGCCTGCCGTGCATCCGTGCTCAAGTATACGAATGAGTGGAAGGACTACGTGCACCGTCAGGCGCGCTGGGTTGATTTCGAGCACGGCTACAAGACCCTGAACATTCCGTACATGGAATCCGTTATGTGGGCCTTCAAGCAGCTGTACGACAAGGGTCTGGCATACCAGGGCTATCGCGTGCTGCCGTACTGCCCGAAGGATCAGACGCCGCTGTCCGCGCACGAGCTGCGCATGGATGCGGACGTGTACCAGGATCGTCAGGACACCACTGTGTCCGTGGCCGTGAAGCTGCGCGACGAGGAAGACGCGTACGCAGTGTTCTGGACCACCACCCCGTGGACCGTGCCGACCAACTTCGCCATCGTGGTCGGTGCCGACATCGATTACGTCGAGGTGCGCCCGACCGAAGGCAAGTTCGCCGGCAAGAAGTTCTACCTCGGCAAGCCGCTGCTTGGCTCCTACGAGAAGGAACTTGGCGAGAACTACGAGATCGTGCGCGAGCTTAAGGGCGCCGAAATGGAAGGCTGGCGTTACTACCCGGTCTTCCCGTACTTCGCAGGCGACGAGAACGCCGCCGAGGGCAAGGTGCCGGGGCCGGAAGGCTACCAGATCTTCACCGCCGACTACGTCGACACCGTTGAAGGTACCGGCCTGGTCCATCAGGCCCCCTACGGCGAGGACGATATGAACACGCTCAACGCCAAGGGCATCAAGAGCATCGACGTGCTCGACGCGGGCTGCAAGTTCACGTCGCTGTGCCCGGATTACGAGGGCATGTACGTGTTCGACGCCAACAAGCCGATCCTGCGCAACCTGCGCGCCGGTGACGGCCCGCTGGCCCGCATCCCCGAAGAGCAGCGCGCCATCCTCTTCCAGGAGAAGAGCTACGTGCACTCCTACCCGCACTGCTGGCGTTGCGCCACCCCGCTGATCTACAAGCCGGTGAGCTCCTGGTTCGTGGCCGTTACCAAGATCAAGGACCGCCTGCTCGAACTCAACCAGCAGATCAACTGGATTCCGAACAACGTGAAGGACGGCCAGTTCGGCAAGTGGCTGGCGAACGCACGCGATTGGTCGATCTCCCGCAACCGTTTCTGGGGCTCTCCGATCCCGGTATGGGTTTCGGACGATCCGAAGTACCCGCGTGTGGACGTGTACGGTTCACTCGATGAGCTCAAGGCCGACTTCGGCGATTATCCGCGCGATCATGAGGGCAACATCAACATGCACCGCCCGTACATCGACGAGCTGACCCGCGTCAACCCGGACGATCCGACCGGCAAGAGCCACATGCACCGCATCAGCGACGTGATGGACTGCTGGTTCGAATCCGGTTCGATGAGCTTCGCCCAGTACCACTATCCGTTCGAAAACAAGGAAACCTTCGAACAGCACTTCCCGTGCGACTACATCGTGGAATACATCGGCCAGACCCGTGGCTGGTTCTACGTGCAGCACGTCATGGCCACCGCCCTGTTCGACAGGCCGGCGTTCAAGAACGTGATCTGCCACGGCATAGTGCTCGGCTCCGACGGACAGAAGATGTCGAAGCATCTGCGCAACTATCCGGACGTGAACGGCGTGTTCAACGACTTCGGCTCCGACGCCATGCGCTGGTTCCTCATGAGCTCGCCGATCCTGCGCGGCGGCAACCTTATCGTCACCGCCGATGGCATCCGCGACACCGTCCGCCAGGTCATGCTGCCGGTGTGGAGTTCCTACTACTTCTTCACGCTGTACGCGAACGCGGCCGGGTACGACGCGCGCAAGCTTCGCGCCGACGAAGTTGCATCGCTGCCGGAAATGGACCGTTACCTGCTGGCCCGTACCCACCGACTGGTCGAAAAGACCCAGTCCTCGCTGGACCAGTTCCTGATCTCCGATGCATGCGACGCCGTGTCCGACTTCATCGACATGATCACCAACTGGTACATCCGCAACAACCGCGACCGCTTCTGGAACGAGGACGCCAACGCGTTCAACACCTTGTACACCGTGCTTGAGGTGTTCATGCGCGTCCTTGCGCCGCTTGCCCCGATGGAAGCCGAATCCGTGTGGCGCGGCCTGACCGGAGGCGAATCCGTGCATCTGGCCGACTGGCCGTTCCTGGCCGACGAGAAGACCGGCGAAGCCACCGAACTTGGCCGCGTGCTCGTCGACGATCCGGCTTTGGTGAACGCCATGGAAAAGGTGCGCGAGGTCGTCTCCAGCACCCTGTCCATGCGTAAGGCGAAGCAGATCCGCGTGCGCCAGCCGCTGAGCAAGCTCACCGTGGTGGTGGAGGATACCGCCGCCGTGGCCGCGTACGACGAGATTCTGAAGTCCGAGCTCAACGTCAAGAACGTGGAGCTGTGCACGCTTGAGGATGCGGGCTCCCAGGGCCTGAAGATCATCCACGAGCTGCGCGTGAACGCCCGCGTTGCAGGCAAGCGCCTGCGCAAGGACGTGCAGTTCGCCATCAAGGCCTCCAAGTCCGGCGCATGGCATGTGGACGCTTCCGGCGCTCCGGTGTGCGAGACCCCGAACGGCGACATTACGCTGGAAGAGGGCGAGTACGAGCTGATCAACAGCGTGGAGGAACAGAACGCCGAAGAGGCCGCCAACTCCGTGTCCGCGGCCCTGCCGACCGGCGGTTTCGTGATCCTCGACACCGAGCTGAACGACGATCTGGTTGCCGAAGGCTACGCCCGCGACGTGATCCGCTCCGTGCAGGACGCCCGTAAGGCCGCCGGTCTCGAGGTCTCCGACCATATCGCGCTGAAGCTGACCGTCCCGGCCGGCGACGTGGCGAAGGTCGAGCAGTTCCGCGATCTCGTGTCCGCCGACACGCTCGCCGACTCGCTTGACGTTGTTGCCGGCGCCGAAGGCTCCGAGCCCGCCATCGAGGTTGCCAAGGCCTGATTTTGGTTGGGGTGAATCAGTTGGGCTGATTCCGCTTGGTCGATTCAACTAAGTCGACCGGATTGGCCGAATTGGTTGGTGCGATCCGGTTGGGATTGGGTTGGTTTGGCTGAATTGACCGGGTTGTGCGGATTTGGCTTGATTGGGCTGATTTCGTCTTGATGCGAAGGGGTCCTGCCGTTTAAACGGCAGGACCCCTTTCACGTCGTTGTCCCACCCTATATCCTTCAGTCTGTATTCCTTCAGTCTGTATTCCTTCAGTCTGTATTCCTTCAGTCCGTATTCCTTCAGTCTGTATTCCTTCAGTCCTAACCTTCGGCTTCTGGCTCGCTTTTCCGCATTTTGTTACCGTAACCTCCATGTCCGGGTAACAAAACATGGATGCGTATGCTGTTCCATGGTTTTGCGATCGATTTGTGATTATTCGACCGTGCGACTAGAGTAGCCTGTGGCTTTTCGGCTGGCTTTTACACCGGCTGGAAGATTTATACAGACTTGATTTGTGTCTGCCGTGTGCCTGCGACGTATTTACGTTGCGCTGGCACGTGCGCGGAAGCAGATCGCAAGCGAATGGTTCTCAGTACCATCCATGTGAGTCAAGCGCACATCTTTGAGAAGCAGTCGCGATGCCGGGAGTCGAGTTCGTCGGTTTCAACCGTCGTTCCCGTTCCCGGCTTTTTCTTTTCTGTATATTGTGTATGATTTTGCTGCTTTTACACTCATATAAGTGTAGTTGGCATATAACTTCTTATATAGTATTTATTTAATTGGAGCCAGTGAACTTATATTGCTTCTGTATTGCGATAGAAATGAAAGAGTCGCTCGCAAAAGCCTTTAGAATATGTGTCATTGTAAGGTCTTAGACTATGACTATTCCTGAGCATTCAAGCTCAGGACTTCATTGAGGAGGCTTTTAGCGCGACGTATCGTGTTTTGCCTGAAATTCCTGAGCATTCAAGCTCAGGACTTCATTGAGGAACGTTGAAATTCGATGTGGTCACCGCTTGCGTACTGAAATTCCTGAGCATTCAAGCTCAGGACTTCATTGAGGACCCGGCGACATGCCAAGCGAAGTGCCGAACCAAAGATTCCTGAGTATTCAAACTCGGGATTTCATTGAGGAGCTGTGGGCGAAGAAGCGCAACCGTCTCCAGTTTTTTGGATTAAAGCCAATATTCAGAGGTCTATCCAAAATCGCTGGATGATACTGTCTTCGTTCCGTCCCGTACCGTTCACGATTTCATTCTCCATCTTTCCACCATTGCTGATAATCGTCCGTCTTGATGCTTCATTGCTCTTGTGACAGGTAAGTAGAACACGTTGCTCGCCCTGCTCTTTGCAGATGGGCAGGAGTAAGGCGAGCATCGCTTTGGCATACCCTTTTTGACGTTCCGATGGCAAAATGCTATACCCAATATTTCCTCCGTATTGCAGCAGAAAAGGGGATAGCTGACGTCTGAAATCAATGATGCCGACGAGCTTGTCATCCGCCTTCCGAATAGCTAAAAATACTTCCGACGGCACATAGCCTTCGCCGTATTTCTTTTTCAATCGATTATCGAAATCGATCCATTCATCAAAAGAATCCGTGTCTTCGAGACCGGCGCATCCATCGAGACTGTCGTTGTTTGCAAGCATCTCCTGCTTGTAATGCATCACTTGGCTCGCGTATTTTCGCGTTGGCTTGACCAGTGCTAAATCTCTTTGCATGATTATGTCCTCTGTTTATTGATGCGCAAGTGCCTGGCTCGTGCCGTTTAATGTCCAATTATACGGACGCGTTTGTAGTTATCGGCAAAACGAGATGCTGACAAAGCTCGCGTTCCAACTCAAATATTCGTTGTATCACACGCGCGTTAGCTATATTTATGTATTTAGTCAAGTCGGCGTTTTGTGATTGGTTACGAAACGCCGACTTGCCTAAATATAGGCAGGGGCAGCAGGGCCCCGCGGTCCTCTGTGTTTTGTCAAATTGAAGCAGTCCAACAAAACGGCGCCGCCCCCATCGGCCTAACTTCTATTGAACAGACGCAGCTGGCTTGCGAGATACCGATCATCCCACACATCCCATCGCAGGAGAGATTATTCTTGAGGGATATCTCCTGCGAGTCCGAGGTTGGGGGAGAAAAGCTGCACGCAGTATGCCTGCGTGGTCGGAGGGCATCATGGCACCCCGCCAGACAAAAGCAAAATTGATGAAGAGAAAAACAGGAAAACCAATGTTGGATTGGATTCTGAAGCATGGATAAGTGTTCAGGATAAGCTAATAGATTTTGTTGCAGATATGTCATGAAAACGCAGACGTTCGCGTGTTCCCCGCATATGCGGGGATGATCCCCAACGGTACGAAACGCATATCCGCGAGCTATGGGTGCTCGACATATCGGGACTGCATCAGATCCAACTGAAATAGAAAACCCGAAGATAACCCCCCGACTGATGTTCCAGTCTTGAAAGCTGGTCGCGTGGGATCTTCGAGCAATCCAATTCTACCACCACGACACCGTGTTCCCCGCACATGCGGAGATGATCCCCACGACATGCAGGACTACCAGCCACTCGGCAGGTGTCCCTCGCGCATGCGGGGATGATCCCGCGCTCGAAAACAAGCTGCGCCAGCGTTTCAAGTGTTCCCCGCACATGCGGGGATGATTGTATTTGCCAATCTATCAGTCGCATCGCATGTGCGTTAGCTACACTTATCCGCATAAGTGTAGCTAACGTTAAAATAAGCTACATTTATCTCGATAGGTGTTGCTTACGAGAGTTTTTGCGATGGATAATTATTCAGCCATTTCGACATACAATGAATCCGTAGGGGCCACAACGACTTGTGTTTCCGATTTACAAGCGTGGCTTTGCTTAAGAACGTGATTTTGTCCGGGGAACGATGCGCTTGACACATACTGGCACTACCAACGGAGGAGCACCATGAAATACGAGATTACGATTTGCAAAAGTATGAAACGTAAGAAAGGACGCAGTCGCGCTTCAATATGTTTTTGATTGCGTAACGGCGCGACGGCATCGCTTTTGCACATGTCGGGCGCTTCGTTGCCGCCACCGGCGTAAGATATCTGCGAATGTCAAACATAAGCGAGATATCTGAAGGAGAGAAGATGTCAACAAACGAAGCAGCATTGCCGCAGTCGACGGTCCGGGTTGCCCAAGCTGATCCGGATGGGATCCTTCTGGTGATCCACGCAGGCGCTGGCAATCGCGGCAAGAAGGACACGCCGGAACGTCGCGCCCAGGTGGAGCAGGATCTGAACAGGGCCCTTGAAGCCGGCTATGCGCTGCTGGAACAGGGCGCTCCGGCCGAGGATGCCGTCTGCGCGGCCATTCGTGTCATGGAGGATGCTCCCGAATTCAATGCTGGCCGTGGTGCCGCGTTGACGAGCGAAGGCATCGTGTCCATGGATTCCTGCCTGATGACCGGCGTTGACGGCGAAGTCGGCTCCGCATGCGGTCTGACCACGTCCAAGAACCCGATCAATGTGGCGCGCGCCATCAAGGAGAAGACCAAGCACGTCATGTTCGCCAAGCCGGGCGATAACCTGCTCAAGGAGTGGGGCATCGAACTGTGCGACAGCGAGTACTTCATCACCCCGGCCCGTCAGGAATCCCTGCGTGAGGCGCAGTCCAATGGCGACGAATGGGAGAAGCATGGCACCATCGGCGCCGTCGCACGTGACGCGTCCGGCAATATCGCAGCCGGCACCTCCACTGGCGGCATCACCAACCAGATGCCGGGCCGTGTTGGCGATTCGCCACTGCCGGGTTGCGGCACTTACGCCAACAACGATTCCGTTGCGATCTCCTGCACCGGCATCGGTGAGGCGTTCGTCAAGGAAGTCGCCGCACACCAGGTTTCCGACCGCGTGCTGTACGCCAAGGAAGATCCGGTCGAGGCTGCGAAGGCCGCGCTGGACGGTGTGGCCCGTCACCACGGCGACGGTGGCATGATCGTCGTCCCCGCCCATGGCGACGGTGCGATGGTGTTCAACAGCGAGATGATGAACTGCGGTTGGAAGTCCCCGAAGGGCAGCTACGTGCAGAGCTGACGCCATAGGTTTGACGCCGTAAGCAAATAAACGAAACGGCTGCAAAACGCCGAGTGGGGGTTCGAATCCATTAAGGATTCGAACCCCCACTCGTTTTTCGTTGCCGATTGGCAGCGAAACGTCACAACGAAGCCGTCACTTGGTGATGGTGTTGTAGGTAGGCAGGTTGGTGTAATCGAACGACACGTTCTTCACGTTCGTTGCGGACACGGCCGCGACGTTGTCGTTCCACAGCGGAATCACCGGCAGATCGTTGGCCAGCACCTCCTGGGCCTTGGTGAAGTCCTCGGTGCGCTTCTTCACGTCGGTCTGGGCGAGCGCGGCGTTCAGGAGCTTGTCGAATTCCGCGCTCTTGTAATCACCATCGTTCGAACCATGGCCGTCAGCGGAGCTGGAGGCATATAGCGGATTGAGATAATCTTCAGCGGACGGGTAATCCAGCATCCAGCCGGCACGGAACGCGGTTTTGATGGTGCGGTTGGTCACCTGGTTACGCACGTCGCTGAACGTGGCGTACGGCTCGCCGGCGGCGTCGATGTCGAGTGTGTTCTTGATCTGGTTGCACACGGCATCGACCCATTCCTTATGGCCGCCATCGGCATTATAGGCGATTCGGAAGTTGCCGGACCATGGCTTGATGGCATTGGCTTTCTTCCACAGTTCCTTGGCCTTGGAAGCGTTGTACTTCAGGTTGTCGCCGTTCTTCTCCAGCTTCTTCACATATTCGGGGACGAGCGGTGAAGTGAAATCGGTGGCCGGGGTCTTCGTGTTGTTGTAAACCTTCTTGACGATCTGGTCGCGGTTGATGGCCATGGAAATGGCCTGACGACGCAATTGGCCTTCCTCGTCGTTGCCGAAATGCTCGAGACGTTCCGGAATGACGAAGGACTGGAATGAGGATCCTGCCTGGCTGTAGGCGATCACGCTGGAATCCTGACGGAAGGTCTTCACCGCGGACTGTGGAATCTGATCCATCACGTCGAGGTTGCCGGACAGCACGTCGGAGTAAGCGGAATCCTCATTCGTATAGACGCGGTATTCGATGCCGTTGTTGGATACCTTGCGGCTGCCCTTATAATCCTTGTTCGGCACGATGATGATGTTCTTGTCATGCGACCAGGACTTGAACTTGTACGGACCGTTGCCGATCGGAGCCTGTCCGAACTTCTTGATGTCCTTGAACGCCACGCTCGGCAGCGGGAACATGGATTGGTGCGCGAGCTTGGTCGGGAACACGGAATCAGGCTTGTTCAGCTCGACGACCAGCGTGTAGTCGTCCGGGGTGGAAAGACCGGAAAGTGTGGCCTTCGGATCGACGTTCGGATCCTGCAGCTCGTCATAGCCCTTGATGGTGGAGAAGCGGCTCGAGGTCTTCTGCGCGTTCTTCACATTGGCGGCGAAACTCCAGGTGTCGGCGAAGGAATGGGCGGTTACTGCCTCGCCGTTGGTGAACTTCCAACCCTTCTTCAGTTTGATCGTGTACTTGGTGGCATCCTCGTTCGGGGTGATGCTTTCGGCCACTTCAAGATGCTGCTTGCCTTTCGCGTCGAAGCTCACCAGACTTTCGAACAGGTAGCGGATGACCTTGCCGCCGCCCATTTCGTTGGTGTCGCTCGGAATCAGACCGTTCTGCGGCTCGCTGTTGTTCACGGAAATCAGCGAGGTGTCGCTGGAATTGCTGGTGGCGGCGTTGTCATCGGATGACGAGCCGCACGCGGCGACCGACATCAGCATGGTTCCCGCCGCGGCCATGGCGACCAGGCGGTGGAGCATGTTTCTCTTCATTGTTTTCTCCTCTGATGTTGACATTCCGTCGCTTATGACGGCGGAAAGACAATAGACGTGATTATAGGAGTTTTGTTAACCGAGCTCACTGCTCTGTCTCAATGTGAGATGGAACGTTTCCATACAAAAGGGCTAAGAGGGTAATGCAGGGAGGGAAGAGGGGCGGGATGCCGCTGAGAACATCAGTCGAAGCGGACGCCCTCGGGCTTGCTGGGCAGCGAGTACAGGAATGCTTGGATGATCAGCGAGATGCCGGCCATGCCGAGGCTGACATAGAACAGCGTGAGCAGCATTCCCGGGAAGCTGTTCGGGTCATGAAAGTCGAGTTTCGGCGGCTCGTGGGGGATGACCATGATCATGCCGATTTCGATGATGACCAGGCCGAACGCAATGACGACCAGCATCGCAAGGGCCAGAATGGTGCCGACATGCCCAAGCAGAAACCACCAGCCGGTGCGGTTGGCATCATGCAGCCTTCTGAAGGAGATGGCCATGATCGGCACCATGGTGGCCAGCATCCACAGTATTCCGGACACCGTTCCGGCAGCCGGAATAAGGAATATCAGCACGCTGACCGGAATGAAGAACAGCATGGCGAGCCAGAACTCGCGTCTGCTGGAACGCCCCCGAAACTCCATGTAGCCGATGAAAAAACGTTTGACGGCATCAATGAAACCGCAGTGGTAGTCGGGCGTCCATGTGCCGTTGCCGCTGTAGGGGAATCGCATATTCGTAAAGCCTTCTTCTCAATGAAACGCATACGCTGGATTCGCGTCGCGCGTCCACCGACGGTGGTGTGCGGCCATCGTAACATGCTGCTATTCGCCCATAGCGCAACCGTTGCAATCGCAATGATTCGGCGGCTTTTCCCGCAATATGGCGTGTGTGGCCGACCATAGCGTCGGTCACACACGAAAGACGGAAAACTTTAAAGCAAACCGTCCGCCTGCAACGCGTCATGCATGCGGTTGAGGCAATCCTCCAGCAGCGGATACGGCATCGCCATGTTCACACGCGCGCAGCCGGCTCCCGCACGGCCGCACGAACGGCCGTCGGTCAGCGCCACCTTCGCCTTCTCAAGGAAATACGCGGCCGGATCGTCAATGCCGAGCGGGCCGAAATCCAGCCATGCGATATACGTGCCGCGTGGGCGAATATAGCCAACGCCCGAGAACCGCGTGCTCATCTGCTCATCGAACAACCCAAGATTGCGTCGCACGTAGGAAAGCGCGTCCTGGAACCACGGATCGCCCTCGTTGTAGGCGGTGGTGGTGGCGATCGCACCGATCGTGGCGGTCTGATGCTCGCTCCACTCCGCACGTTCCGCCCACATCTCACGGTCCGCCGGATTCGTCAGCAGCACCTGCGCGCACTTCGTACCCGGAATGTTGAACGACTTCGACGCGCTGGTAGCGGTCATAGACTGCCGAGCGGCCGCCTCGCTGATGGTCGGATACGGAATATGACGCCCCTCGAACACGAACGGCGCGTGGATCTCATCATTGAAAATACGCACGTCGTACCGTTCCGCCAGCTCGCACAGCCGCTGCTCCTCGGCCAACGTAAGCACCTTGCCGATCGGATTGTGCGGATTGCACAGCACGAACGCATGGCAGCCAGCCGCGAACGCGCGTTCGATGGCGTCGAAATCGAACAGCCATTCGCGCTCGCCGGTCGTTTCGTCGGTTCCCTGAAGCATTTCGATTTCAATCACGTCGACGTCGTACAGCTTCGGCACGCTCAGGAACGGCATGTACGCGGGCGTCGGCACGACCACGGCATTGCCGGCGCCGACCAGCTCGCGCAGGAAGATCTCGTACGCTTCCAACACGTCCGGCACCACGCGGATGATGTCCGGATCCACGTCCCAGTCGTAGTGGCTTTTCTGCCAGCCGGCGCACGCCTCGGCCACGCGGCGCTTCCACGGTTCGGGAATGTAACCGAGTTTGCAATGGTCGCAGGCGCTGTCGATGGCCTGCTGGATGCACGGCGCCAGGCCGTAGTCCATTTCCGCGATGAACGCGCCGATACAGCCGGGGTAGCGGGTCCACTTGTCGGAACCGACTTCGGCCAGATCTGCGGCGGTGGTGCGATCGATGGCATCGGCATCAAAGCCGGAAAAAATACGATTCTGCTTTTCCATGCGTTCCAGCATAGCCGCCGCCCGGTTACGCGTGTTGCGATGCCGTAACGCACATACGACGGCTGCCATATGATTGCATTATGCGATTGCTGTCATGCGGTTGCCGTTAGAACCGTTGGAAACGCATGACAGCGCTGCGGAAGAACGGATTTCAGCTTCCCAGGAACGCTGGAATCGCGGCCGCCGCCGCATAGCCGGCGCGGTACATGCGTTCCAGACCTTCGAACGACTTGCTCAGCGTGTTCAAGCCGTACATGCTTTCCGGCGCGAGGATGAGCACACGGCCATCCTTCTCGTATTCCTTGGCCAACGCCACCTCGTCGTTGTACGTCTGATAGCGGTTCATCAGCTTTTCCGCGGCCTCCGGGTGCGTGCGCTTCAGGATCGTGGCCGGGCCGATGTCCTTCTTCTGTTCGCGTACGGTGTCTTTCGGACGGGTGAGAATCACCACGATGCGGTCATAGCCGTCATCGATGGCCTTCTGCACCGGAATCGGATCAGCGATGCCCCCGTCGTAATACGGGACGCCGTCGATCACATACGGTTCGCACGCCACCGGCACCGCCGATGACGCCTTCATGATGTCGTAATTGTCGTAGCCGACGTCCGACTTGTCGAAATACTTCGTGGAACCATCGTCCGCATTGCAGGCCACCACGGTGAATTCGGTCGGATTCGCCGCAAACGCCTCGTAATCCACCGGATTCTCGCCATCGTGGTTGCTCAGCGTGCTGTACACATAATCGAGGTTCGCGTAATTGTGGTTCTTCACATAGCTGTCGAAGCTCGCGTATTCCTTACGGAACGCGTACTGCGTGTAGAACGTGTGGTTTCGCCCGTGCTGTCCGGAAATGTAGGAAACCATATTGGCGCTGCCGGCGGAAACACCATAGCAATGGTCGACATGTATGCCGTCCTCCAGCATGCGGTCCATCACACCCGCGCCGTAAATCGCGCGGAAACCGCCGCCGACGTCGATCATCGCTGTCCTGTTGGCCATATGCGCCCGTCCTTTCGCAAGTCCGTCCCTTTTGCCGGGTTTCATTCGACTTTACGCGGTCTGTCGGGACATTCGCGCTCAGCGATCAAGCAGCGACTGCGCCAACTGCGCGATTCGTGCGGAAGTGTCGGAATTGGCCAGCTCGATGCCGCCTTCCGCGTCTTCCGGAGCGAGCTTGCCCAACGATTCGAGCACCACGCCAAGGTGACGCACGGTACCTTCATTGCCGTCGATGATCGCCGCCGTATCAGGCAGCAGTTCGCGGAAATAATCGCGGTAGAACACGAAATGCGTGCAGCCGAGCACAACGGAGTCGATCGTGGACAGATCGTATTGGTCGAAATACTGGTGCAGCGTGCGCATCACCACATCATGGTCGTCAAGCTGCCCATGCTCCACGATCTCCACCAAACCGGGGCAGGGCTCCGGAAAAATCGTATGGTCGGCCTTGAACCGGTCCATCAGCACGGCGAACTTGCGTTCACGCAACGTCAGGGGAGTGGCGGCCACGATGACGTGCTGACGCTTGCCGTGACCACGGTCGCAAGCCACCTTCAATGCCGGCTCCATGCCGATGATCGGAATGTCGTATGTGTCGCGCAGTTCGTTGGCTGCGGCGGAAGTGGCGGTATTGCAGGCGATCACGACCGCTTTCACGCCTTGTTCCACGAATCGTTTCACAATGACGTCGGACAGTTCGCGCACCTGTTCGGGCGATTTCGTGCCGTATGGAGCGTTCGCGGAGTCGCCGAAATACAGCACATGCTCGTTCGGCATGTCGCGGCGGATCTCACGCGCCACGGAAATGCCCCCCAAACCGGAATCGAAAACGCCGATAGGTGCCGTTGAAGCCATACGTCCTCCTTTGCCATCGCGCATACGCCCGCAGGCGCATACGCCAAACGCTTTCAATAGCCTACCGCGTGTAGAGTGAACTGGTATGAGCATTCCAAGCATTGTTTACAAAGCGCACGCCACCGGCAACGATTTCGTGGTGTATCTCGACGAAGACGGTACGCACGAGCCGACCGCCGATGAAGTGCGATTCCTGTGCGACCGCCATTTCGGCATCGGCGGCGACGGCCTGATCCGTCTGGCGCATCCGCAGGCGGTGTCCGATGTGAACGAAAGGCAGATCGCCGATTGCGCGGCGGGCGATGCGGACTGGTTCATGGACTACCGCAACGCTGACGGCTCGCTGGCCGAGATGTGCGGCAACGGCACACGTGCGATCACGCTGTTCGCGCAGCGGCAGGGCATCGCCGACCAGCCGGGCGGCACGCCATTCCATCTCGGCACCCGCGCCGGCGTGAAGATCCTGACTTCGCTCGGCGATGTGCCGGGCCTCGGCAAGGACGTGTTCCAGGTGGAGATGGGCGCATGGAAGCGTGGCGACGTCGACGGTTACGAAGTGACCATTCCGGGCACGTCCGGTTCCGCACGTGGCACGTTCGTGGACATGGGCAATCCGCACGTCGTGGCCGTTCTTGAGGACGCATTCGCCAGCCTGCCGAACGTCGAAGACCTTGATCTGGTCACCAAGCCGGTCGTCGCGCCCGAGATTCCGTCGGACCAGAACGTGGAGTTCGTGCGCATCGACGAGCAAAGCGAAGGCGACGATGCGGGCGAGGCCACCATGCGCGTCAACGAACGCGGTTGTGGCGAAACCCTGTCGTGCGGCACGGGCCTATGTGCCACCGCCATCACGTTGCGCGCCAAAACCGGCATCGACCATTGGACCATCACCGTACGTGGCGGCACCTTGCGCGTCGACGTGACCGACGAAGACGTGAAGCTTACCGGCAGCGCCACCATCGTGGGCAAAATCGAACTGCTGTAACCGCTGCGGCAGCAAACGGAAAACGAGTAGACAAAAGGCCAGCCCCGCAGGGTCGGCCTTCATCGTAAAAGGTTCGATGCAAACCGTATCAGGCGAACAGCATCGGGCCGTCCTTGACGAGAATGACCACAATCAACGCCACAATCCACACCACATCGACCATCAGATCGAAATTCAGCCGGTAATACTTGCGCAATCCAGCATGACCGGACGGCATATCCTGCACGGCCACCGTGGCATGCGACAACGCCATGAACTGCACGGTGGTGGAGAACATCAGCACCAGGCACCACGGACACATCGCGTTGATGACGAACAGCGACTGCGTGGTCAGCCAATACGAATACGCCAACGCGGCAAGGCCACCAAGCCACGTGCACAGCGCGAACCAACGCGGCACGGCCACCTTGGACAATCCGATCACCGCGATCGTCACGAACACCGATTCGGCGGCAATGCCGAAGAACGCGTTCGGGAAGCTCAATCCGGCGAACTTCACGATTTCCGCCTGCCAGGATTCGGCCACCGTGGAACAGGACAGCACGGCGTTCACATCGCAGTTGAGCTTCTGCCCGGGATTGCGTGCCATTTTCAGCGTGTCCGCCGACAGAATGAACGATACGAGCAATGCCACCGCCGAAGCGAGCAGCATGATCAGATACGTCCACGTTGCGCCGTGACGCCATCCGCGCGGCTTCGTGTAGTCGTCGTCCATGGCGACGGCTGTGCCGACGCTCGTTTCGTCATCGGCTGCGTCCACAGCGGCCTGGCCTTCAAAATCGCTCATCGTCAATCCTTGGAAAATCAAAATACAAACGTTGTCATGTCTCAGTCTACGCGAAAAACCGCGGATTCGAGCTTACGATAGTCATATGAGTCACGTGAGTTACGCGGAACCACCCGCACAAGGTTGGGATATTCATTGCCATACCGTCTTTTCCGACGGTACGGAGACGCCGCGCACGCTGGTGGAGCAGGCAAGGAAGCTTGGCTTGCATGGTGCGGCGATTGCCGACCATGACACCACCGCCGGCTGGGGCGAGGCGACGGAAGCCTCGGAGGAAATCGGTTTGCCGTTACTGCTGGGCACGGAAATCACCGCCGTCGACGAAGATGTGTCCGTGCACATGCTCGCCTTCCAATACGATCCGTCCAACGAGCATATTTCCAGCATGTTCGCCAACACGCGTGCGGCGCGATTACATCGTACGAAACGCATGGTTGAGCGGCTGTCGCAGGATTTCCCGATTACGTGGGACGATGTGCTCGCCCAAGTGAAGGAAGGGGAGCGCACCACAATCGGCCGTCCGCACATCGCCGACGCGCTGGTCGCGGCGGGCGTGTACGAGACGCGTTCCGACGCGTTCGCCGACGCGGTGAGCGCCAAATCCAAGTATTACATTCCCACGCCGTCGCCGTCGACGCACGAGGTCATCGCCGCCGTCAAGGGGGCGGGCGGTGTGGTGGTCGCCGCGCATGCGGGCGATCCGCAACGCAACCGCCGGCTGCTGTCCGACGAGCAGCTTGACGCGATGATCGCCGACGGCTTGGACGGCTTGGAAGCATGGCATCGCGGCAATCCTCCGGAACAGCGCGAACGATTGCTGACGATTGCCGCACGGCACGATCTGCTGGTGACCGGCGGCTCGGACTGGCATGGCAAAGGCAAGCCGAACGGTCTGGGCGAGAACCTTACCGACGACGACACCGTACGCGAAATCTTGTGCCGGGGTGTGGATTTGATCGGTCGCGTCGGCAGCTCACATGCCGCATGAAATCCGGATATGGAATTTCCAAGCGTGAACCGGATACATGAATCGAATATGAAAAAGGCGCCGAACCTGATATGGTCCGACGTCTTTTTCATATGGAACGTGTCCAACGCGTTTGTTGGTGGCGATCAGAGATTGCCGAAGCCGACGGCGTGCTTGGTTTCGGAACCGATGATGGCATAGCCGAGAGAACCGGCCGGCACCACGATGCGACGGCCCTTGTCGTCGGTCAGGTTGATGGTCTTGCCATTCTCCACGGCCTCGGCGATGACGTTGTTCACTTCGTCGGCGCTCTGCTCGGTGCTGAAGGTGACGGTGCGCGCCACGTTCTGAATGCCCAGTTCGATATCCATGATGCTCCTTGTAAGGGTGTTCGTGTGCAAATTCGTTTGCAATGTATGCGCTTATTCTACGCGCGGTTTCTCATCGGTGGCGTCCTCGGCCTGCAGCCGGTCGACCTCCGCTTTGGCCTTCTGCATAGTGGCCTCATCGCGTTCGAGCAGCGGAATGAGCATGGTCGCCGCTTCGCTATGGGCTTGAGGAATTTCCTCCTCGTTCGTGTCATCGCTGCCATCGGCGGTCTGCAACGTGCTGATCACAATGGTCGAACTGGACGGCAACGACTCGTGACGCTCCTTCGCGGACTGCTCCGGAACGAACGTGCTGACGGGGGATTCCTCACGTTCGCTCGTATCGTCCGAATCGGCACTGCCGGAAACCATGCCGGCGGAGGCGATATGTTCGGCGGCGGTCACATCGAACGCTTCCGTGGCGTCATCGACGATCTGCTTCGTCTTACGGACGGGCTGGGAGCCGGTGACATCGAAATCGCCGGTCCTGTCATCATCCATATCGGTCGCGTCGATATGACGTTCGCCGGTCGCGTCGGCATCGTTATTCTGCTGCGCCGCCGCCTGCCTGCGACGTTCCGATTCGTCCAGCAACGTGCCCACGGTGATGGTGCTCGGCGGACGGTTGCCGGCCTTCTGCTCGTCCTGACGCGTCTCGCTCGGCCTGTGGTTCTTCGCGGTGAGCATACCCAACTGGTGAGCCAAACGCTCCACCTGCGCCTTGAACTGCATGATCTTGACGCTATCGGCCTGATTCAACGCGCTGATGAAATCGCCCACCTGTTCCATCTGCAGCCACAGGTTGGCGCGCAGCATGATCAGATCATCCAGACGATTGCCCAGCATGCGTCCATACGCGCTGAGCAACGCATTACGGTGGTTTTCGTCAAGTTTGGAGAAAATCCACGCCAAATCACGTGCCGGATCATTGACCTGCATATCCTGCCAGTTCGTGATGGCGGTGATCGACGAGCCCGAGAACAGCACATCGCCGTCGGACAGGCCACCATGCACCGGACAAGTGGCGAACGACCACAGGCCGTCCGTTTCAAGAACGTCGGACCAGCTCGTCGTGATCTCCTGCGGCACATGGCCAGCCTGACGCAAACGCTTGATCCATGCGGTCAGCTGCGCGCGAATCTGCCCCGTGGAGAACACCGGATAGCCGGCCTCCTGCAGAAAATCCGGACGGAGACGGTGTATCGCGCCCAACGCGGTGCCCACGCTGGCACAGTCGTCCAACGTCAGCAGCGTCAGCGGACGCGCCTGACCATCATGATGCGTGGCGATCATCACGGAAACGTCTCCTGTGACGGACCTCTCCTGTTCGCCGTTGGAGAACGCCAGAACGCGATCGACGTCGAACCCCAATCCGCCCAACTCGCGGTTGCCCATCAACGTCTGCGCGGCACGCACGCGACCAGCGAGACGCTTGCGTCCCTTCGGTGTGTTCGAAGCGAACGTGTCATACAACTTGCCCGCGGCGTCCTGCACCACGGCATGATCAATGCCATACCCCTTGTCGGTGGCGTTGACCTGCTCGCTGTCACGCGTGCCAGCGATGGTGGCGTTCGGCATCGCCGCGCTCGCCAAGGCGGCCATCATAAATCTGCTTCGTTCGGTCACAATTCCAACCTTAATACACACTGAAGGCTAATAAGGGCGCGACTTGCCACGAATTCACGGTTAATCGCGCCGATGGCGTCCGTCTCGTCACGCAATCTGCCACAATGGAGCATATGGATGCAACAGCGGAAGCGATTCTCGACGGACTGGACGATGCGCAGCGCATGGCGGCGACCGCCGTGCGCGGTCCCGTCCGTATCATCGCCGGCGCAGGTGCCGGCAAAACGCGGACCGTCACCCGAAGAATCGCCTACGCATGCGCCATCAAGGCATGGGATCCGCACGCCACGCTCGCCGTGACCTTCTCCGTCAAAGCGGCCGCGGAAATGCGCAACAGACTATCCCAACTCGACGTCGCATCCGACGTCAAAGCCGCCACCTTCCACTCCGCGGCACTACACCAACTCCGTCGGATCTGGCCAGACGTATGCGAAGGGCCCATGCCGTTCATCTCACGCAATCCGCGCGAAATCGTGGAACATTCCCTACGCCGAGTCACCACCCAGCAGGTGGACGACGACACCGTGCGCAACCTGCAAGCCGAAATCAACTGGTGCAAAATCTCGCTCATCGCGCCGGAAGACTATGAACGCGTCTGCGCGGCCATCCACCACCAGCCGCCGGCAGGACTGGAACCAAGCCAATTCGTGGACGTCTACAAAGCCTACGAAACCGAAAAAACCAATCGCAACGAAATCGACTTCGACGACATCCTGCTCATCACCTGCCACCTCATCGAAAGCGACGAAGACGTGGCGGCCAGCATCCGCTCCGGCATCACATGGCTCACCGTCGACGAATACCAAGATGTCTCGCCCCTGCAGCATCGGCTGCTCACCCGATGGCTCGGTGACAACCGCAACATCTGCGTGGTAGGCGACCCGGCACAGACCATCTACTCGTTCGCCGGAGCCAGCAGCTACAACCTGCTCAACTTCGCCTCCGAATTCGGCCCCCTCACCGTCGACGTCAGACTCAACAACGACTACCGTTCCACCCCGCAGATCGTCAACTACGCCAACCGCGTGCTCGAAGCCTCACCGCAACGCGCCGACTATCTCAAACTCAACTCCAAGCGAGACCCAGGCCGCCGAGTCTCGCAAACCGTCTACAACAGCGATCTCGAAGAAGCCCGGGGCGTGGCTGCACGCATCCGCAGACTCGTGGACGAGGGAGCATCTCCGGGCGACTGCGCCATCCTCACCCGAGTCAACGCGCAGCAGAAAATCCTCTGCCGGGCACTGGGCGAACAACACCTGCGCTACCGCGTCAAACGAGACAGCGGATGGCAGAACTCCGCGCTCGCGGATGACGCTCAGACCCGCTTGGCCATGTTGGAAGCACTTGGCGCAGGCGGCGACGTTAAAGGCGTGACCATCTCCACCATCCATGCCTCCAAGGGCCTGGAATTCAAACACGTGTTCCTGATCGGATGCTCCGAAGGGCTGATTCCATACGGTTCACCGCCCGAAGGCGACCTTCTGGAAGAGGAACGGCGATTGATGTACGTGGCGGTCACGCGTGCCGAAGACACGCTCGACGTGTCCTATGCGCGCGCCCGCGAAGACGATGGGTCCGATCGCGGGCGCAGGAAATCACGCTTCTTCCGGTGACTGCGGGTCGCCGGAAGCGTTCGTATCGCCGGCGTCATCTGTGCCGTCGGCGTCGTTCGTGCCATCGGCGTCATCGCCCTTGTGCTCTTCCTCGTCGAGCAGCTTGGACAGTTCGGCATCCCAATCGATGCTGTCCGGAATATCCTGTTGCGCCGTGGTCTGTTCCGTACCGGTAGTGGCGGATGCGGCGCCGTTCTCTTCGTTGGAGCTATCCTCGGACTGTTCGTCCGGCAGTTGCGGCAGCAGATCCGGATGCGACCATTTCGCGTCGCGCGCCTCGGGGCCTTCCTGCGTGCCGATGCTTTCCCACAGCGCGGCCGCCTCACGCATGCGCTTGGGGCGCAATTGCATGCCCATCAGGCTTTCGAACGTGCGTTCCGCAGGGCCTCCGATGGCGCGTTCGCGGCGCAACATCTCACGAAGCTGTTCGATATGCGGAATATGCGCCATGCCCGCACGCCACACGACGGCATCCACCCAGCCCTCCACCAAGGCAAGCAGATTCTCCAACGCCTTCATGGCCTGCTTCTGCTCCGGAGTGTCCGGGAACGCCACCTTGGTGATGTTCACCGCGCTGGCCATGGAATCCGGATCGATGGACTCCGCCTCACGGATCTGCTCCTCCATGGCATCCATGTCGATGGTGATGCCACGCGCGTATTTGCCCAGCAGCGCCTCGAAGCGGGGCATCAGCCACGGCACGGAGGCGAACAGCCTGGCATGCGCAAGCTCCTGCAGCGCAAGATAGCCCATCACTTCGTTCACGTCGATGTCCAGCGACTTCGCGTATTCGGTCACGTTCTGCACGATCAGTCCGCCGGCGGGATTCTTCAGCAGCGCGATGCCCTGATCGAAGCTGCCGCGCACCTCATGGGACAGGTCGCCGGCGGCACGCCCCAACTGCATGGCGAACGACGTGTTGCCGACGAATCGCATCAGCTTCGCCGGATTCTTCATCTCGTCCGGAATCGGAATTTCGATGGGGCCTGCGAAAACCCCGGAAATCTCGGTCTGTATTTCGCCGTCGCCGAAACGCTGCGACAGAATCGAAGCCAGAGCGTCGTTCATCGATTCGGCCACGGGGGAGGCGAACTGCGCCCACGCGTCGATTGTGTCCTCCACCCAGCCGGCGCGGGTGAGCAGCTGCGTCTCGCCTTGCGCCGGGTTGAATTCGCAAGCGGTATCAAGCCACAGGTTCGCCTCGCTGATGGCACGTCTTGCGATTTCGCCGGTTTCGGCGTTCACGCTGCTGTCCGATCCGGCACCATTCGCCTGCTGCAACGCGAGCGATTTCGCCAGTTTGATGTTGATCGGCCCCTGTTCCACGGCCTGCTGCATATCTCCCATGGTGTTGAGTCCGCCGGCGGTGAACGCCTGCATCATGGACTTGACCTCTTCGGGCTTGGGCAGCGTGCTCGGATCCTGACTCATCAGCTGGTCGCGTACGGCTTCCGGCATGTTGGAAAGCTGGTTCCATGCCATCTCGCCCTGAATCGGTCCGAAGCAATCGATAAGCCACTGGCGGATCGCATTCTCATCCATACCGTTTCCTGCCTTTGTTCCACGCGATTGTTAAGTTCGTTGCCTTCCATAGTATGGGAGGCATGGCCGATATGCAGGAAACACAGCGAGTTCACGCCAAAAGCACACGTAACGGGTCGTCTCAAGGCCTTCTGCCACGTATCAGACGACGTTGGCGTCAGGTCGGACGGTGGTTCGATGTTCGCCCTTGGCGATATCTCGCCGGACCGATCGTGGCCGTGCTCTGCGTGCTGGTGCTTATTGCGCCCAGCGCGTACGTGGTGCAGGAGCCGGGACCGACCCAGGACGTGCTCGGAAAAGTCGAAGGCAAGCAGGTCATCGACGTGTCCGGCGTGAAGACGCATAAGGACTCCGGCAAACTACTGCTCGTCACCGTCAACGCCTCAGGCGTTCCCGGATATCCTGTGACCAACGCGCAGGCGTTGCTGGCATGGGCCAATCCGAAGGCCACGGTGATTCCGCAGGAGGCCGTGTTCCCCGTCGGACAAAGCGCCAAGGACTATGCGAAGGAAAGCAACAAGGAGATGTCCTCATCGCAGAGCGCCGCGGCCACGGCCGCGAAGCGGTTCCTCAAGGCGCACGGTTATGACGTGTCCGGTATGAAGGTGTCCATGCACGTCGACGACATCGGCGGCCCGTCCGCGGGCATGATGTACACGCTCGGTCTGATCGACAAGGTGACCGGAGAGCAGCTTTCCGGCGGGAAGACCATCGCGGGTACCGGCACGATGAACGCCAAAGGCAAGGTTGGCGCGATCGGCGGCATCCGGTTGAAGATGATCGGCGCGAAGCGTGACGGGGCCACGTGGTTCCTTGCCCCGGAATCCAACTGCTCCGACGTGGTCGGGCACGTGCCACAGGGCCTCCACGTGGTGAAGGTGGGCACGTTGGACGAGGCGTACGACGCGCTGGTCGCCATCCGCGATGGTAAAGGCGGTTCACTGCCGCAATGCACCGTCAAGCAATGAGCGTGCGGCGGAAGGAGATAGGCGTGATACAGGCGGAAATCGCCGTTTCATCTCGAAAAGTGGGCGATTCCGGCGTTCGTAACGTATATGTTCGAGCAGTGTTGGTATATTGACGAACGTGAATCAAACGGCATCTGATAACGCTGAAGAATTCGGTTTCCACGCCGGCGACCTGGTACAGGAATGGCTGTGGGACGATGATGTGGATGACTCGATCCGCGCCAAGATCGAGGAACTGACCGGTGAGGAGCTGGTCGACGAGGATTATGACTCCGCAGTCGACGGTGTGATCATCTGGTGGCGTGATGGCGATGACGAGGACGAACTGGCCGACACCATTGTCGACGCCTATGCGGTTCTCGGCGATGACGGCCCGCTGTGGGTGCTCACCCCGAAGCCGGGACGTCCGGGTGCCGCAAGCTCCAGCACCGTGCAGTCCGCGGCCAAGACCGCCGGCATGAATGCCGCCACTCCGCTGACCGTCAGCTCCGATTGGAACGGTATTCACCTGCGCGCGTTCGGCAAGGGCAAGTAAACCAAGACTTTTCGCGATTTTTCTCGCGTATACGAAAATCCCCCGGGTCCATTGGGTTTGGGGGATTTCGCTATTACGTGGACTTTCCGGCAAAACACAAACAAAACGTGGGCGGAATGTGGACAAAACACGGGTGCGCGCGTTGATATTACGCGGGATGATATGCGATTCCTTGATTTTTCACGGCGTTGCGAAAAGTGGGCGATAAGGGACTCGAACCCCTGACATCCACCGTGTAAAGGTGGCGCTCTAACCAACTGAGCTAATCGCCCGCAACGAACTACTGTACCGTATCCGCGCGATGAGCCGCACTCGTGTGTCGGCATGGCGGATATGATGCCGCTTGATCGGTACGAAACCGCCGTGTGGGCCATGAGCCGCACGTGTCGATTCACTGAATTTTCATCTTTTGCGGCGTCTGCGTCGAATCAATCACGTAAAGTAGTGACGTTAATACGTGTAGCAGGAGGTCGAACGCCAATGGCACAGGAACCTGAAACCGAGAAGAACGCATCGGGAATCGCTCATGCCGCGAAGCGAAAGTGGGGCTACGATGCGGAACAGGTGGATGCTTTCCTTGAACGTGCGCACATGCTGTATGAAGGTGAGGGCGCGCAACTCACCCAGCATGATATTCAGAACGTCTCCTTCGAACTGGTCAAGGGCGGCTATGTGATCGCCCAAGTGGATGCCGCGCTTGCCCGTCTGGAACGTGCCGTGGTCGACAAGCAGACCACGTGGGAAATCTCCCAGCATGGCCGTGTGGCATGGAAGGCGCAGACCGAGGACCTGTTCAAGAAGCTCGACGCGCATGCCGAACGCGAGCACGGCCAACGGTTCAAGCCGGGCGAGGGCAAGAATCCGAGCTACGACCGCAAGCAGGTCGACAGCGTGATCGACAAGTGCCTGACGAAAGCCGCCGGCGAGCTGGGTGTCGAGGAAGTCAGTGAAGCGGACGCCAAGGCGATCGCCGACACGAATTCCCAGACCTTGAGCAACGTGATCTTCACTCAGCGCAAAGGCAAGAGGGGATACGACGAACGTCAGGTGGATTACTATCTGGCCGCCTGCGCGCAGTTGCTGACCCGACTCGAATCGTATGCGCGCGTCGCGGATTTCGTCGGCGAACCCTCCGAAGAGGCGATGGTCGCGGCCGCACCGTCCGTTGCCCCGGCTTCCAGTGATTCCGCAGCTGGCGAAACCCAGATGATCGCACCGCTGTTCGCAGCTCCTTCCGCCACGGTTCCGGCTGCTCCGGTTCCTCCTACTGTGCCAACCGTCACGCCGAGCGAAGAGGATTCCTTCGACGCGCTGAACAAGGCCGAGCATGAGATCTTCACGTCCGCGGTCACCTCCCCGGTGAGCGTGCCTGCCACGCCGACGAACACTCCGCATGCGGTTCCGGTGGTTCCTCCGGTGTTCCAGCCGCAGACCGATTCCGCTTCTTCCGCGCCGAGCGCCGTTGAAGAGACCCAGGCGTTCGATCCGCTTGCCGATGATGCGATGGAAGATGCCGCGCCAAAGGCTCCGGCTCCGACCGCGACCGATTCGCAGGCTCCGGCCGCTCCGGCATTCCCGCCGGCTCCGGTTGAACCCGAGCCACAGCAGGATCCGTCTTTGGCCGCGTTGGCGCATCTGGCTCACACCATCAATGAGACGAACCAGACGGAAAACACGTTCACGCCGCAGGTTCCGAGCCTGTCCGCGTCCGACTTGCCTCAGGTCACCACCGGTTCGACGAGCCTGAGCTCCCTCGCAGCCTCGGTGCCGCCATCCTTCACGCCTGAACCGTCCGCTCCGGCTGAACCTGCCGTAGAACCGGCAGTTGCCCCGGCAACTGAACCGTCCGCCGAATCCGATGCGGACAAGCAGCAGGAGGACAAAAAGCCGGAACCAAGCCCGGCTTTCAGGTCGATTTTCCCGGCGTCGGGCAACGACGACAATCTCGATATTCCGGATCTGTCGTTCCCGTCCTTCGAGTGAACCAACGGTAATAAACAGGCTGGCGGAATCGTCAGCCTGTTCTCGCGTTTACACAATCCCAACTACACAGCCTCGACTACACAGTCCCAACTTACATAGTCCAAACCAATGCCGGAACATCGGCATATCATACGGAGAGCAGCGCATAACCCATGCAACCATCAACCGTAGTAATTCTGGGCTCCACCGGATCCATCGGCACCCAAGGCCTTGACGTCATCTCACGTCATCTCGACCGCTTCACCGTGACGGGTCTCGCCGCGGGCGGAGCACATGTCGAACTGCTTGCGCAGCAGGCGGCGAAATTCCACGTGCCAACCGTCGCGATCTTCTACAAGGAAGCCGTCCCCGCGCTACGTGAGGCGTTGGAACAGGCCGGCGCAGGCAACGTCAACATCACAGCCGGCCCTGACGCGGTGATCGCCATGGCAGGCTCCGGCGCCGACGTGGTGCTTAACGGCATCACCGGCTCCATCGGCCTCGAACCGTCCATCGCGGCACTGCAGGCAGGCTCCCAGCTGGCATTGGCCAACAAGGAATCCGTGGTGGCCGGCGGACACCTGCTGTTTAGCGCGCAGGTACGCGACAAGCAGATCAATCCGGTCGATTCCGAACATTCCGCCATCTGGCAGTCGTTGCGTTCCGGCACGCACGGCGAAGTGTCCAAGCTCGTCGTCACCGCGTCCGGCGGTCCGTTCCGCGGCTGGAAGCGCGACCAAATGACCGACATCACGCCGGAACAGGCCTTGAACCACCCCACATGGAACATGGGGCCGGTCGTGACCATCAACTCGTCCACGCTGATGAACAAAGGTCTTGAAGTCATCGAAGCAAGCCGACTGTTCGACGTGCCGCCGAGCCGCATCGACGTGACCGTGCATCCGCAATCCATCGTGCATTCCATGGTGGAATTCCGCGACGGCGCCACCATCGCGCAGGCTTCGCCGCCGGACATGCGCCTGCCGATCGCCCTCGGCCTGTCCGCGCCGGAACGTCTCGGAAACGTCGCCGCCGCATGCGATTGGACGAAGGCGGCCACGTGGACGTTCGAGCCGCTCGACAACGAGGCGTTCCCCGCGGTGAACCTGGCCCGGCACTGCCTCGAATCGTCCGAAAAGCATACGGCCGTGCTCAACGCGGCCAACGAGCAGGCCGTCCACGCGTTCCTCGAACACCGTCTGCCATACCTCGGCATCGTCGACACCGTGCGCGAAGTGCTTGACGAGATGGACGCCGAACTGCGCGGCAACCCGCTGTTCGCTTCCGTGGAGGAAATGAGCCGACTCGAGCAGGAGGCTCGCGCCCGCGCCGACAAGCTGATAAACAAGTAAAGAGCACAAGCAATCGTAAGAACCATCGCGGGGCGCATAACGCGCCTCGCACATGCAAGGATCACGTATGCCAGAAATCGAAAAACCGTTCCGCAAAACCGGTGACGCGGCCATCAGCGAAAGCCCGCTGCATCCGCGCCGCAAGTCCCGCCGCATCATGGTCGGCCCGGTGCCGGTCGGCGGGGGAGCGCCGATTTCAGTGCAATCCATGACCAATACGCTGACGGCTGACGTGCCGGCCACCCTGCAGCAGATCGCGGAACTGACCGCGGCCGGCTGCGATATCGTGCGTGTGGCCGTGCCAAGCCAGGATGATGCCGACGCATTGCCGGAAATCGTCAAAAAATCGCCGATTCCGGTGATTGCCGACATCCACTTCCAAAGCAAGTACGTGTTCCAGGCCATCGACGCCGGCTGCGCGGCCGTGCGCGTGAACCCCGGCAACATTCGCAAATTCGACGAGGTCGGCCCTTCGATCTGCAAGGCCGCCACGGATGCGGGCATTTCCCTGCGCATCGGCGTGAACGCCGGTTCGCTCGATAAGGAGCTGTACGCCAAATACGGCGGACCGACACCGGAGGCGCTGGTGGCGTCCGCGATGAAGGAAGCGCGCATGTTCGAAGACGTTGGCTTCCACGATTTCAAGATTTCCGTCAAGCACCATGATGTGGTCACCATGGTGCAGACGTACCGTCTGTTGGCTTCCAAGGGCGATTGGCCGCTGCATTTGGGCGTCACCGAAGCCGGCCCGACCTGGCAGGGCACAATCAAAAGCTGCCTGGCATTCGGCGCGCTGCTGGCCGAAGGCATCGGCGATACGATCCGCGTTTCACTGTCCGCGCCTCCCGTGGAGGAAGTGAAGGTGGGCTGCAAGCTGCTGGAATACATGGGATTGCGCCCGCGTAAGTTCGACATCATCTCCTGCCCGTCCTGCGGCCGTTCCCAGGTGGACGTGATTCAGCTGGCCAACGCGGTGACCGAAGGGTTGAAGGACGTGACCGCGCCGATTCGCGTGGCCGTCATGGGCTGCATCGTCAACGGTCCGGGCGAGGCTCGCGAAGCCGATTTGGGCGTGGCCTCCGGCAACGGCAAGGGGCAGATTTTCATCAAGGGCAAGGTCATCCAGACCGTGCCGGAAGACCAGATCGTGGAAACCCTGCTCGCCAAGGCGCAGGAGATCGCCGCGCAGATGGAGGCCGACGGCCAGTTGCCTGCCACCGCCACCGGTCCGGTGGTCGTGCCGGTGACGCAAAACGGCAACTGCTGAAAGCCATGTTCCAGCGTGCCGTCGGTAGCATGCAATCGCAGGCTTCTCAGCAAAGGCCGGTAGAATGAGCGGCGTGTCAGAGCAGGAACGTCAATCATCAGCCGCCAGCCAATCATTACGGCAAGAATCGGCTTCATCGCCCGCGCGTCCGCAACCGCAACATCAACCGTGGACGCGCGGGCGGCGACTCATGGTCAACCTGCCTATTTTCATCATGCTGCTGGGCATTCTGGTGTCCGTGGCCAATCTGACGGCATCCACATGGAACTACGAGCCGACCGAGCAGACCATCGAAACGCTTGACGCCAACACCGCCGTGACCTTCGCCAATCCATCCGGCGAAAAACTGGCGAAAAAAGGCGATTACGAGGTGGCGAAACGGTACGTCACCATCAAAGCGAAACGGCCTTCCACCGGTGAGATACAGAACATCAAAGTGCTGATCCGCAAACCGAAAGGGGCTGGGAACGGACGTCCCGGTGTGGTTTTCATGCACGGCGCCGGCTATGGCACCTGCGACAATTCCTTCGGCGACATGGCCTCCGACCTGTCTTCGGCGGGATTCGTGACGGCGGTGCTTGACAAGCCGGTCTGGTCCACCAACGACGCCAATCGCGACTACCCGGGTTCCGCCGCCATCTACGACCAGGTCATCAACCTCCTGCGGAAAATGGATACGGTGGACGCCTCCAAAGTGGGCATCTACGCCACTTCCGAAAGCACATGGATCTCATCGTATCTGCTGCAGCGCGATCCGGACGTCGCTTTTCAGGTGCTGCTCAGTCCGATGGTCTACGAGCCGCGGTATTCGCTGGGCTTCCTCGCCGCACAGGACTTCGCGCTCGTCGGCGCGCATGACGGCTACCAGTCGATCGTCCGCCGCGTATTCAATATCGACGCGTCCCTGTTCGGACTCACCAACCTCGACATCGACACGTTGACGCCGAAAGCGTATGCCATTCCGACATTGGTGGCATATGGCACGAAAGACGTCATGACCGCGCAGGTGGAAGGCACGGAGAAAATCGTCGATCTGGCTCACCAGGCCGGCAACTGGGACGTCACCATACGCACGTACCCTATCGCCAACCATGTGCTGAGGCTCGGCGACGAAGCCAATTCCGGAACCCCGTTCGCCGACGCGTACGTGGACGATGTGGTCGACTGGGCCGTCGGCACCACGCACGGACTCAAACAGACCAGCGAACGCGTGGCCGGCACCAGAATGTACCAGTCAATCGCAGTGCCATTGGACCTCAAAGCCAATCGCGGCCTGACCATCTACCTGGTCGCGTTGCATGCCAGCATGCTGGTGCTGCTGCTTGCCGCAGGCGTGCTGTGGCTCGCCGTGCTGATGCGTAAGATCTGGGCGCGTGCCCACGGACGACGGTATCGGCTGGGGCTTGCGCAAGGGTTCAAAAACTCGCTGGTCACGTTGACTATCGCCACTATGGCCACGTTCGTGCTGTTCTGCGCCGGCCTTGGCGATGTGATCATGGGTGTGGTCAAACTGGCATGGGGCAGTGCCCCAGTGGAGAATCCGGGCGTGATGTATTGGAGCTGGCCGGTGATCCAGATCGTGTGCGTCGTCGTGGTGTGGGCATGGTCCCGCGTGTTTATGCGGCTGATCGAAGAGGCAACCCATCGAGGCATCGCGCAGTGGCCGCCACGTAAGGGTGCTATCGGCGAAATCGTCAGCGGACGGCAGCCGGTGCTGGCTTCCACGCGGTTCGGACGCGTGATGTTCTGGCTGACCGTGGCCGCCATGTTCTGCGTATTGCTGGTGTTCGCGTTCTGGGGGCTGTTCATCTACTGACGGGGCGAATGTATCTCGGAACGCGCACGTGCGGCGAGCGTATGCATAACAGGATGCGATGAACGGCAAGAAAAGGAGGTGCGATGCCGCTGTATCAAGACGAAGGCGTGGTGCTGCGCACCGCCAAACTCGGCGAAGCCGACCGCATACTCACCTTGCTCACACGTGACCATGGCAAAGTACGCGCCGTCGCGAAAGGCGTGCGCCGTACCAAATCGCGTTTCGGAGGCCGACTCGAACCGTTCATGCGCGTGGCGCTGCTCATTGCGGAAGGTCGTTCACTCGACGTCGTGTCCCAAGCCGAATCGATCGCCGCGTATGCAGGGCCGATTTGCGCCGATTTTCAAGCGTATACGGCGGCGAACGTGATCTGCGAAACCGCCGACAATCTGGTCGCCACGGAAAAGGAGCCTGCGGTCGCACAATACCGGCTTGTATTGGGTGCGTTGAACGCGCTTGCCAAACATGCGCACGAGCCATCCACGATTGGCGATTCGTACGTGCTGCGCGCACTGGCGATCGCTGGTTGGACACCCCGTCTGCGCGTCTGCGTGGTGTGCGGCGAGCCGATTTCGTCCACGCTGTCCTGGTATTTTTCGATTCCCGCCGGCGGCCTGATGTGCGCCGCCGACCATACCCCCGAATCGGAAGCGGTGTCGTGGGATGCGATTTGCCGGCTTTCGGCGCTTGTCGATGGCGATTGGGGGGAGCTGGACGGTGTTCCGGCGGCCGCGTCGATTCAACGGGAAACCCACCAAATAGTGGAAGAATGGGGCGAATACTATCTGGAGCGGCCGATTCGTTCCATGCGCTTGCTAGATTAGCGGGTATGGCTTTTGAGAACGTGGATTACAAATCCCTTGACATTCCGGCGGCACCATTTTCCGATCCGTCGATCATTCCCGATTTTCCCAAGAACAAGGTTCCGCGACATGTGGGCGTGATCATGGACGGCAACGGCCGTTGGGCACAGCAGCGCGGACTCATCCGCACCGACGGCCATCAGGCGGCCGAACCGGTGGTGTTCGATACCATCGCAGGTGCCATCGAAGCGGGCGTACGGTACCTGTCCCTATACACGTTCTCTACGGAGAATTGGAAGCGTTCACCGCAGGAGGTGCGTTTCCTTATGGGCTTCTCGCGTGACATCATCCACCGTCGCGTCGATCAGATGAACGAGTGGGGCGTGCGCGTGCGCTGGTCGGGCCGCCGGCCGAAGCTGTGGAAGTCCGTGATCGACGAGCTGGAAGTGGCACAGGAGAAGACGAAGAACAACAAGACCATCGATGTGGTGTTCTGCCTGAACTATGGTGGTCGCGCCGAAATCGCGGACGCGTGCGCAGCGATTGCACGCGAGGTTCGTGACGGCAAGATCTCTGGCGATCGCGTGACGGAGAAGATGATTGCTGAGCACCTGTACAACCCGGATATTCCCGACTGCGATCTGGTGATCCGCACGTCCGGCGAGCAGCGTACCTCCAACTTCCTGCCGTGGGAAGCCGCCTACGCGGAACTTGATTTCGTGCCGGAACTGTTCCCGGATTGCGGCCGTGAGGTGCTGTGGCGTTCTATCGACCACTACATCCACCGCGATCGTCGTTTCGGTGGCGTGAAGCGATAAGGAACAGCCCGGTGGGCTGTTCCAGCTTCACGCCCGAGCGGCTATGCCGCGAGGGTAATGTTGAGCCGGCCGTAGGCCGTCAATAATTGCAGGACGTGAAGAAATAAGAAAAAGACCCCCGCGGGGGTCTTTTTCTATTCTGCTCCTAAAACGGCTTTTAATCGCCTGCCAGTTGCGCGATTCGCCACGTGAAATCAGTTATGAAACGATCATGATCCACGGTGAGCGCCACGTGCACGCGTGGCGCCGACGGGTCAATCAGTCCGGCCGGATCGCCGATGGTGCGGCCGCGCGTGCCATGAAAATCGCCTGTCTCCGTTTCGACCTTCATCGGCAGATCGAAACATTCCACCAAACTCGGATCCGCCGCTACGGCTGCGGCGAGCGGATCGTGCAATGGCATGCCCGTTGAGAAAAGGCGTGCGTCCGCCTGAATATTTGCGGCAATCGAAAAGTCGACGATATCGGCAAGAAACGTCCGCGCATCGGTACGCGGATCATGCGATTGCGATGCTGCCTGGCGCCACCGCATAGTCGCGTCGGAACCCAGCAGGCACTGGTGCGTCACGTCCAAGCCGACCATGGTCACGTCCGCGCCGGAATGGAATACACGGTCGGCAGCCTCCGGATCCTGGATGATATTCGTTTCGGCGGTCGTGTCCCAGCAATTGCCTTCCTGCGTGAGCGTTCCGCCCATCATCACCAATCGCAGTTTGCTTGCGATTTCCGGCGCCGCAGTAAGTGCCGCATCGACGTCAGTCAGTGGGCCGGTCGCCACTACCGTGACGTCGCTGCCGTATTTACGGACCATATCGACGATGAATCGCACACCTTCCGGTAACGCAGGGGAGTGGGCAGCGCCATCGCAGGTCGTGAACGAAAGTGAGAACGAATCGGCGGCAGGATTCGCGTGCGGGTCGTGTACGTCGTATCCGCCGACGGAAATCAGCCCGCGCCTCACTCGAGTGTCCGATTCTCCTGAATCGGACACATAAGTAGTGCTGAGGGTACCGGGAATGTCCGATTCACCCGAATCGGACGCATAGACGGTGTTCGTGGTGCTCTGAATGTCCGTTTCACCAGAATCGGACACGCAAGCAACGGCAGGAGAGCCAACAGCCGGACCGAATCCGCCCAGCCCATCCGTACCATGGAACTGCGCGCAACCTGCGTCGGGAATGAACGAGGCCGCCCAGGAGGGACGTGTCGAACCACGTAATACCGGAACGTTCCGGAACCCCAACCGTTCCAGTACGTAAGCCGTGTTGTATACGGCAGTGTCGGCTGCAACGTTGCCGTAGGTGCCGATGACGCCCAGTATCTCGATGTTGTTGAACGAGGCGAGATATGCCAGTGCAAGCGCGTCGTCAATGCCGGTATCGACATTGAGAATTAGCTTGCGATTGCCGTTCGTGGTTTTCATAGGCACAGCCATAGTCACAACCTCCAACTGCGATTTTCCAGCACAAAAATGTACGGTACCATATGTGCCAACAGCGTCAGCACCTCAATAACCAATAGTGCCAAACATGCGCTTCGACCCGTGATTTCGGGCGCGTTTCACATGTTTGGCACTATGAAAGCTGAAGATGGAGCAGGCGACTGCTTACTTCAAGAACTCGTCGGTCGAGATGTCCTTGGCCACAGGCGCGGTGTGAATCACCTTATCGTGCGAGTCGGTGTAGGCGTTCTCTTCGGCGAGGAAGTCAAAGTACTTCTGCGCGCCGGCTGTGTCGTTGGTGCCGAACGTGAACGAGCCGTCCTTGATCTTGGCCGGATCGCCCCAATACTGGTCGTCCACGATAGTCTTCATACTCTTCTTGACGAAGTCGAGCTTCAGATTCGCGTCCGGAGCCTCCTTGACGAGAATCGCAGCGGCGTCATCAGGGTGCGAGTAGGCGTATTCGTAGCCCTTCTTGGTGGCCTGTACGAACTTCTTCACAAGTCCTGGGTTGGAGGAGATGGTCTTGTCGCTGGTGATCACGCCGATGGTGTCCGCATTGCCAGGCACGCCGTAATCCGGCTCGGTGAAGCAGTTGAGCTTTGGACCGTACATGTCGGCCTGTACGCCTTCCCATGTGGCGTAAAATCCGCCGAAATCGGCTTTGTCGCTGGACAGCGTCTGGAAGGTGGACGTGCCGACGGTCACCTTGTCGAACGTGCCCTTGCCGCCGTCGGTCTGGATCATGCGGCGGATCACCGCGTCGGATTCGTTGGAGCCGAACGTGGCGAAGGTCTTGCCGTCGAAATCCTTCGGGGACTTGATGTCCTTGTTCGACGCGAGCGAACACCAGATGGCGCTCGGCTTCTGCTGCACCTGCATGACCTGTTTGATTTTCGCGCCCTTAAGCGTGTAAATGCCCACGTTGGTGAGGTTGGACAGCGCGAAATCCGCCATGCCGTTGTTCACGGCCTGCTCCGCGCCGGCCTGCGCCACCGCCACGATGTCCACGTCAAGACCGGCCTGCTTGAAATAGCCTTTGTTCTTCGCCACATACACGCCGATATGGTTGGTGTCGGGTGCCCACGAAAGCATGAACGTCACCTTGGTGAGGCCGTTGCCGTCCGCCGCGGTTTTCGTGGAGTCGTTGCTTTGCCCGCATGCGGCCACGCCGACGAGCATGGCGATCGAGCCGAGGATTGCGATTGCTTTGCTGAAGATGGTCTTCTTCATACCTTGCGATTTCCCTTGAATCTTGCTTCTCTACCGTTTTCTAGGGATGACGCTGCGGGCGGGGTTCGGGCAGAAAACGATACGAAGGGCTAAGGCCCCCGCTCGTCCAATGCCCCCGACGTTCCTTATGATGCCTGCCGCCGCCCGGTTGACCGTTTGACGCCGAAGCTGTGGAACATTGCCGGTTTGCCACACATTGGCTAAACAGCGAGTCCCATTATACGGGTGTGCATGACGATGATGAGGGCCGCAATGGTGATTGTTGCGTTTTCACTGGTCCGCGTCCGGATTGGTGTCCGCGTCGGCTGGGCCGAGCAGCAGGCGTTCGCTGAGATTCACGAGGCACATGAGTATGCCGGTGATGACGATGATGACCAGCGTGGCCGAGAAGATCAGCGGCGTGCGGAACGAATTGTAAGCCGCCTGCAGCCAGATGCCGAGGCCCTTGCGCGCACCCAGATACTCGGCAGTGGTGGCGGTGGCGAAGATGTATGCGGCGGATACGCGGATGCCGCCGTAAATCTGCCGTGCGGCGACGCGAAGCTTCACATGCCACAGCGTCCATGCGCGGGTCGCGCCGCATGTCAACGCCACATCGGAATAGAACTGCGGCACCGCCTCAAGCCCGCGAACCGTCTGCACGGCGATCGGAAACAAGCCGAACACGGCCACGATCACGATTTTACCGGAAATCTCGAAACCGAACCAGATCAGAAACAGCGGTGCGATCGAAATCAACGGCATCGTCTGCGCGGCCGACAGCAGCGGGAACAACGCGGCATCGGCAATACGGGAGCAATACAGCAGAATCCCGATCAAGATGCCGCATGCCACGGCCAGCAGGAATCCGACGGTGCCTTCCAACAGCGTGACTTCGGTCGCGGGCCACAGGGTCGGCCATGTTTCGACGGTCGCCTGCGCGATTTCGCTGGGGGCGGCGATCATCGTGGATGGCACGTGCCCCAATCGCACCCAAGCCTCCCATATCGCCAGCAGCAACACGACGGCGATCACTGTCGGAATACGGCGTTTCATCATGCCAAGCAGTTTGTGTTGAACGTGCGATTCCGCCATCGTTCACCTTGCTTTCTGCGTCAAAGTGGACGCGCACGTGACCGACTGCGGGAAATCAGTAAGGTGAGGAGCCTGCCCGCCAATCGGCCAGAAAAGATTGTTACCGGCTCGCCAGTATAGACGGTGGGGCGGAACGTAGGCAACCCCGCACAGCAAGTACGGCAGTAACGAGAGATAACGTGCGTTGGATACCATCCCAGATATCACTTTAGATATAGAGAGACAGATATAGAAAGGCCTCCGCACCCTTCCGATGCGGAGGCCTTCCCATATACCCCTTGCTACTGCCTTATGGTCGTTTGCCTGTCAACCATGACAGACGTCTATCATTCCAGTCCGATGGACTTCATGTGGTGAAGCACCAGGGACTTGACCTTGAGCGTGCCGGATTCGGCCACGAGCTTGATGGCGCGCGGACCTTCGGACGCGTAGCTGTACGAGCTGAGCACCTGACGGCCGTCGTTGACGTACACCTCCACGCAGCCACGGTCCACGTACACGCGCAGCTTGAGTTCGCCGGCGGCAAGTTCGGCTTCGGACAGCGGTGCCGTACGGTAGCCGCGATCGCCCTGAGCGTTGGCCTGACGGTCGACCACCACGCGGCCGATCTGATCGTCGTACGCAACGGACGTGTAGGCGCCATCCTCGGTGGCGTGGACACGCAGGCCGGCACGCTCGGCGGTGGAGTTGGCCAGGTCGATGGTCATTTCGATTTCCACGGCTTCGGCATCGTCCACAATGGTCTTCTCGCCGCTGACGTCCAGATCGATCGCACCGAAATCGACGGTATCCTCGCGCAGGCCTTCCATTTCGGCCACCGGCGCGGTGTGCAGGTCGCCGTCGGCGCCCAGCGTGATCTCACGCGGCAGGGTGAGGTTGCCGCACCAGCCGTCGTCCTGCATCGGAATCGGCTCGACGAACGGGCTCATCCAACCGTAGACGATCTGACGCTTGCCGTCGTTGAACGACTGCGGCGCGTAGTAATTGTGGCCGCAATCCCACAGACGGAACTCGGTTTCCGGCTTGAACTGCTCACCCGGAGTCCAAGTGCCGATCATGTAGCCGGCGTTGTTGACGTTGCGGTTCATGAAGCCGGACGGCTGAGCGCCCATGGCGGAGAAGCCGATAACCCACTTCTCGTTGCCTTCGACGTCCTTGATCGGGAAGAAGTCCGGGCACTCAAGCATAAACACGTCCGGATCCGGATGCTCGAACAGCACCTGCTCATAGGTCCACTTGACCATGTCATCGGAGGAGAACAGCCACATCTGGCCGCGCTTCTCGGCAGAGGAGACACCGAAGGTCATGTACCACTTGTCGCCGGTCTTCCAGACCTTCGGGTCGCGGTAGTGGTGGTTCACCTTGTCGGTCGGGCAATCAATGACCATACCGCGCTTAGTGGCGCTGGTCAGCTCATCGTTGTCTGGTTCGGCGAGCATCTGCACCTGCCAGTCGCCGCCGGTGTTGTCCTTGCCGTTGGCCCAACGGTGGCCGGTGTAGTAGAACCTGAGCTTGCCATCGTCGCCGATCACTGCGGAGCCAGAGAAGACGCCGTCCTTTTCCTCTTCCAGAGACGGGGCGAACATAATCGGCTCACGCTTCCAATTGACCATGTCGGTGGAGGAGACGTGACCCCAATGCATCGGACCCCACTGGGTGCCATACGGGTGCAGCTGGTAGAAGACGTGCCAACGGCCCTTGTAGAAGCACAGGCCGTTCGGATCGTTGATCCAACCGCCATTGGATGCGATGTGGAACTTCGGATACCAGCGGTTGTTACGCTTGGCTGCGAAGGCCGCGACACCGGCCTCTGCCTTGGTGAGTTCCTCGCTGTGGTTCTTGATTTCGTGAAGGACAGGTGCGTCCGGAGTAAAGCCAGTCATCGTTGAATGCCTTTCTGAATCTGGGTTATGAATTGTTGGATAAAAAGCTTTTTGAAGATGGTGCCCAAAGCGGAAAAAGGGAAACGCTTCGGACACCACGATTGTTGTTATGATGCGTACGGTACCGATGATGATCGCGGGAGAAGGGATGTAGGTTGCGACCACCATCGACGCCGTACGCCGACTTAGTACGGGCTGAGACTCAGGCCTTCACTTCCGCATCAGCGGCCTTCATGGCCTTGAGCTGCTTGTCAGTGTAGAACGGATCGCCGCCGACTTCCTGATCATCCTTCTTGATGACGAAGAAGCCGTAGACCAGAGCCGCAAACACGATGGCAGAGATGGTGAAGAAGGTCGGACGGTCGCCCATGGCATCATGCAGAGCACCCATCGGGGTGGAGAAAATCACCTGGCCGACCTGGGAAGCGATCTGGAAACCAACCATGTACAGGGTGGCAGACAGCTTCGTGTCGAAGTGCAGGGTGAAGTAACGGAACGCCGGCAGGCAGAACAGCGGTACCTCGATGGAGTGGAACAGCTTGACGATGGAGACGGAGACCGGGTCATGGAACACGCCGCACAGACCGATACGGGCGAACATCACGGTGGCGCCGAGCAGCAGGGAGTTGCGCACGCCGATCTTCTTCATGATGATCGGGACGACGCCCATCATGGCGGACTCAAGGAACACCTGGAAGGAGTTCAGGGTACCGTAGGTGGCGTTGCCGATTTCAGTGGTCGGGAACAGGGAGGCGTAGTAGTTCGGGAACATCTGCTGATCGAACACGGTGTAGAAGGTGTTGGTGAACAGCATGAAGACGATGAGCACCCACAGAGTCGGCATCTTCAGGACGGAGACCATTTCCTTGAAGGACGGGTTGGTCGGAGCCGCGTTCGGATCGGCCTCCTTCTTGAGTTCTTCCTTTTGCTCGGCCGGAACCCAGAAGGCGTAGACGCACAGCATGCCGAGGCCGCAGATGGAACCAACCCAGAAGTTCAGCATCGGGTTGATGTTGAACAGGAAGCCTGCGCACAGCGCCACGACAGCGTAGCCGAAGGAGCCCCAAGCGCGGGACTGACCATATTCGAAGCCGAACTTACGGGAGTAACGTTCGGTGATGGCTTCGAACAGGGAGCAGCCGGCCATGAAACCCGCGGACAGCACGATGGAGCCGAGAAGCACGCCGATGAATCGGGTGGTGCCGCCGGCGGTCAGCATCGGCTGGTACACGAACTGCACGAACGGGCCAACGCATGCAGCGACCGCAGAGATGAAGATCACGAGCTTGCGCTTGATGCCCAGCTGGTCCTGAATGGTGCCGTAAACGAACATGATGACCAGGGTGGCCAAGGAGTTGATGGAGTAGATCTGGCCCTGTTCCGCGGAGCTCATGCCCAGACCGTGGGTCGGGTCAGTGAGCCAGCGGGAGAAGAAGGACCACCAGATGCCCCAGGAACAGAAGAACATGAAAATGCCGAAGGAGCTCTGCAGATAGGAAGGATTCTTCCATACAGAACGTGTTTTACTTGCCATTTTGATTCTCTTTTTCTCTTCGCGGTGCCGCTGCCGCGCGGCATCGATCGCTTCCGATGTTGTTTTGGCTTGCGCCTGCTCGGATTTCAGCTGCCGTGCCGAAAAGCGAACATGGCTTCAAGATAGCATATGGCAACTGCTTCGTCAAACGTTTGACGTCAATCGTTTGACGTCAAACGTTTGTAAGGATTTGCGGATAGTTGAAATTAAGCCTGAATCAACTGCTGGCGGACTGTTGGCACGATTGCTTTATTCGGCGTGTCGTGAACAAACGCACAATTTTCATGTATAGAAAATGGCTGTGCGAACAATCGTAAGCATTTGAATCGTTGTAAAAACAGAAAAATCAGGATATGACGGAATCTTTTTCCAACAATGCGCAGTGGATCTTCGCCGGAATCGGCGCATCAAGCGGCGGCAGGGAAGCTCTGGCGGATGGACATGAACTGGTATCCACATCCTTGCCTTCAATCATGGAAATCAGCTTGCAGGCTGACCAATAGCCCATTTCGTAATGTGGCAGTTCGACGGTGGTCAGCTGCGGTTCAAGTGTCTCTGCGAACACGCGGTGGTTGTCCACGCCGACCACGGAAATATCTTTGCCTACCGTAAGCCCTCTTCTTGCCGCGCATTCGTACACATACCAGGCGCGCGCATCATTGAAGCAGAAGAAGCCGTCCGGATGCTCGTCGTCGAACAACTTGTTCACGGCGCGTAAAGCTGGACCGTTGTTCATTACGTTGCATACCAGCGATGGGTTGAACGCACGTCCGGCCTCCTGCAACGCGGTGCGGTAGCCGGCAAGACGACCGTCCTGCGCGATCATGTTTTCCGCGCAACCCACGTATGCGATGCGTTTGCATCCGGCCTGGATCAGCCGATTCGTGGCGTCGTAGCCGATCATGAACTCGTCCGGCTCGATGCTGGGCACTTTGTTCTCGTGGTCGGTGGCGTCCACCATCACCACGGGGTATTCGTTCAACGATTCGGGAACATGTGCGATGCGGTTCGACATCTTCGAATAGAAGAATCCGTCCACGCCGTACCTTTTCAGTGTGGCGATCTCGTTTTCCTCGCTCGCCTTGCCGTCGGTGCTGACGGTGAACAGCATGTAGCCGTAGGCGCTGGCCGCGTCCTGCGCGCCCAGAATGATGCCGCCCGCGTACGGTGTGGTGGCGACTTCCTCGCTGATGAAGCCGAGGATTCGGGTTTTGTTGGTGCGTAGGCTTCGCGCCAACGGGTTGATCTTGTACCCGAGTTCGGTCGCCTTGTTCCGCACCAGCGAAGCAAGCGTGGGATTCACCCTGCCTTCGTCGCGTCCGTTGAGCACGAGGGATACAGTGGAGATGGATACCCCTGTCTGTTCGGCGATTTCCTTCATCGTGGTCATAATCGCAACACTATACCCAAACAAAAGCGAAAGGCGCGCTTTTCCCAGAAAAACGCGCCTTACGTGTGGAATTCCCTGTTCCGTCAGGGGTTATTTCGACAGAATCTCGTTTACCAGTTCCTGCTTGGCGTGGATCTGTCCTTCGAAACCGGGGCGGATGTCGAGACGGATCACCACGTCGGTGCGGTATCCCTGGCCGGCGAGCTTCATGGTAGCGTCGCGGATCACCTTGAGCACATCGTCGATGTCTCCTTCGATGTTGGTGAACATGGCGTTCGTCTCGTTCGGCAGGCCGGATTCACGGATTACGTCCACGGCCTGCGCCACGTACGTGGACTTCTCCGGGCTGGCGCCGGCGGGGGAGATGGCTACTGCGGCAAGCGTGTTGATATACGGTTTGCCGGTTTCCGGATTGACGGGCACTTCCTGCTTTTCTGCGTTGCGATCGAGCGTCATGATTACCTTTCTCAGCGTTGTCTCGTGTGTTTTCGTGCGATTACTTGTTGTACTGTTCCAACGGCTGCCATGGTTCGCGTGGTTTGCGTGGCTTGGTTCAACGCCACTTCCACGCGTGGTCCATCGGACCGGAACCATGTCCAAGATCGAGCTGCGCTTCCAAAGCGCCGGTCAGGTACAGCTTGGCATGGTCGACGGCCGTCGGCAGCGCCTCGCCAAGAGCCAAATGGCTGGCGATGGCGGAAGACAGCGTGCAGCCGGTGCCGTGCGTGTTCGGGTTGTTGATGCGACGGGAACGGAACCAGGTGATCTTGCCATCCGGCTCGACAAGCACGTCACTCGCGTCATGCGTGCCGTGGCCGCCCTTGACGAGCACCGCGCAGCCGAAATGGCCGGCGAGCAGATGACCTGCGGTCACCATGTCGTTCTCGGTGGAGATGGATTCGCCGTTCTCATAGTCGATTGCGCCCGCACCTTGCTCTACGGCCAAGTCGCACAGTACCTGGGTCTCCGGCATGTTCGGCGTGATCACGGTGGCCAGCGGGAACAGTTTGGACGTCAGCGCCGCGATGGCATCATCCTCGATGAGCTTCGCGCCGGACGTGGCCACCATCACCGGGTCGAGCACCACGTTCTTCGCGTTGTGCGCGGTCAGACGGTCGGCGATCACGGTGATGAGCTCGGCGCTGGACACCATGCCGATCTTCACCGCCACCGGCGGAATGTCTTCGAACACCGCGTCGATCTGCGCCGCAAGCATTTCCGGGGGAGTGTTGGTGACCATCGTCACGCCGGTGGTGTTCTGCGCGGTCAGCGCCGCGATCGCGGTCATGCCGAACACGCCGTTGGCGAGCATGGTCTTCAAATCCGCCTGAATGCCGGCACCGCCGGACGAATCCGATCCTGCGATACTCAATACCGGTGGCAATGTGCTAGTCATGGTAACTCTCCTTATTAGGCTCACTGATTCATTGATTATCTTCACTGAGCTCACTGATACAGTGTAGAACCACCCTTGCGGAACTTCTCGCTCATCTCAGCGGGCTTGTCGATTTCCTGTACGACGGACTACTTCACACGCGGCGCATAGCCGTGCTTCGCGTCGCCGCGCACCGCCTTCCAGCGCGTCACCATTTCGCGGGTGGCCGCTTCCGGATCGTCGGCACCGGCGATCGCGGACACCACGAACCAGCCGGCCGCCTTCGAACGGGCCAGCATCTCCATATCGTCGGCATGTACGCCGCCGCCGACCACTACCGGGAACTCGCTCGCCGCGCAAATCGCGTTGATCTGTTCCTCGTCAAGCGTATGCCCGGAACCGTCGTTGCCGCCCACGGAAGCCTCCGGCTTGGTGGTGGACACATGTAGCGGGCCGGCGCCGATGTAGTCGATGCAGCCGCTCGGCAGCTCGTTGATAAGCTTCACCAGACTTTCGGTCTCGGCGGACAGGCCCACGATGGCGTCCTCGCCGAGCAGCGCGCGAGCCTCCTGCGGTTCCATATCGGTCTGGCCGATATGCACGCCATCCACCTTGATGCCCTTGTCGCGCGCCTGCCATACCACATCCACGCGGTCGTCGATCACAAACGCCACGGAATCGGACTTGCCGCTGTTCTTGATGGCCTGCGCGATATCGCGGGCCATTTCGGTGATATCCTTCGCATCCGCGTTCTTGGCGCGCAATTGGATGAACGTCGCGCCCCCACGCAACGCGTCATCCACCACATCCGTCACCGGCCGGCCCTTGCAATCCTGCGGACCGACCACGAAATACGCGCTCATATCAAAGCAGTCGCGCATCGAGGCGAATGGATAATTATTCATTGGTTTCCCCTTTGTTGTTCTTTGGGTAAGTGCTCCAGAAGAAGTCTTGTTATTTTCCGTTTATTTTCCGTCGCACCGCACTGAACGTATATATTCCGTATATACGATTGCGATGGTGCGAAACCATCAACGGAACGTTGCGGTCAGTTGGTTTCGATGATGTCGGACGCGGCCACCTGATCGGCGGTGACGTTCCACAGCGCGTCGAGCAGCGCCACCTGGAACGAACCGGGGCCATCGGATTTGACTTCGGCGATTTCGGACGCACGATCATACAGCAGCGACGCGGCAAGGGCGGCGACCAGCGGCTCGGCCACGGCAAGATACGTTGCGGTCACGCCGCCGAGCGAACAGCCGGCGCCGGTGATCTTCGTCATCATCGCGCTGCCTCCGGGCAGGCGGAACGTGCGCTCGCCGTCGGTCACCAGATCAACCGCGCCGGACACCGCAACCGCGCCCTTGCCGACGGGGGAGTGCTTCGCCAAATGGCGGGCCACACGTTTGGCCGCGTCGATGGCCGCGTCGACCTCGTCAACGGCCTCCACTCCAGCCGGACGCGTGGTCGGATCAGTGCTGTCGGCGTCGGCCAGCCCCCACATCGCATCAAGCGCGATGACCTCGCTCGCATTGCCGCGCACAATGGTCGGAGGCGCGTCACGGAACGATTCAAGAATGAACGTGCGTGTTTCGCCAATGCCCGCAGCAACCGGGTCTAGCACCCACGTCTTGCCGTTTTCGTGCAGTTTGCGCGCGATTTCCGGCAGCGCGTCCTTGAAGAACGGCAGCAACGTGCCCACGTTGATGTAGTTCGATCCGGCGATTTCGGCGGTGGCGATCACATCATCCGGCAGATAGCTCATGGCCGCGGTGCCGCCCGCCGCAAGCTGTGCGTTGGCAACGAGATTGATGGTCACGAAATTGGTGAACGACTGCGCCAGCGGCGTCTGCTCGCGTACGTCCATGACGGCTTGTTTGATGGCGGCACGCAATGCGCCGAGTGCGTCATTGGCGGATGAGTCATCGCTCATGATCTGCTCCCTACGTTGGTCCTAACCAACAGGTTCAAAGGGTCAGGCGTTCATGCCTATCTCAGCTTGATGGACTTGGCCATCAAGCACCCCCGCATGTTTACAACAGTGCTTAATCTATCTACGTCCCTTGACAGGCGCGATTTCGTAGGTGATTTTGGGCTTCCGTAGGTGGTTGCTGCCGGATAAGCATCGGCGAGATGCCTGGAATTAGGCGTTTGCTCGTGTCCGGATTCGAAGCTGATCGCCTACGGAACGCAAAAATCACCTACGGAACGCAGTCAGTCGCTTTACGTGACATTTTGCCTGCCGTAATAAAATGAAGTCCAAGAAACGGCTTCATTCCAACGATTCCAAGCAGTCGCCCACGCCGTGTCAAACGGAAACGTTAGGAAAAAAAGCGCATTAAAACCACTCCTGAGGTAGTCTAGAGGTGGTATCTCGAGTGGTACCACCAATCACGAGAAGACACGAAAAAGGAAAATCGAAATGCGCAGGTTCGGCAAGATCGTCGTCAAGCCAAACAAGTCGAATCCAAAATACATCGAGGCATCCTACCCCACACCGGTGGACGCCTTCGGACAATGGCCCGGACTGGCGGCGAGGCAGACCACCACCTTCCCGCTCACACCGGAAGGCCGCGACGATGCGGCCGCATGGCTCTCCGCAGCGCGAAAAAGAATCGATGCCGGAGTCTGGCAGCCCGAGAGGATCATCCGAAGGCGTGAGCGGGAGAAAGGCATGACCTTCGCCGAATTCGTGGACAAGTGGAACCGCGTCCGCTTGGAATCGGGAGTGCTGCACGAAGGCACGACGCGGCTGTCGGAGTATTACGGACGCATCCTCTGCAGACGCTTCGGCCACATGGTGCTCGACCGCATCGGCCCGAAAGACATTGAAGCATACGACCAAGAGCTTGCCGCCGAGACCACGGACCACGAGCGGCGCGTCAGGCTCCTCTACCTTCGGCAGATACTCGCCGCCGCCGCCAAACCGGACGCCGACGGCCATTCCGTCATCAAGCGCTCGCCTTTCGATGTCAGGATCCCACCAGTCCGTCGCCGAAGTGAGACCGAACCGGCCACCGCGGAAGAGCTCCGAGTCATCCACGATTCCATGCCACGCCATCTGCGCCTCGCCATCACGCTCGCCATCGCCGCCGGAGGACTGCGCATCGGAGAGGTCTGCGGACTGCAAAGGCAGGACATCGATCTCGATCGCCGCACCATCACCATCCGCCGGACCAGACTCGCCGAGAAACGCTCGATCGCCGGCGACCCGAAGACGCCGGCCAGCCGACGCACGGAGCCACTGCCCGAATCCGTCATCCCGGAAATCAAAGCACACCTCGACAGATGGGTCCAGGACAAACCGGACGCATGGATCTTCCGCAGCCGAATCAGCATCATCCACGACCGAAATTCGCCGATCGCACTATCGAGCATGCGCAGCGACTTCATAGCCGCCCGCCACAAGGCCGGACGCGACGACCTCAGATTCCACGATTTGCGCGTCACCGCGCTCACCATGCTCGCACAACAGGGCGCCACCGTCCGCGAACTCATGGCCGCCGCCGGACACACCACACCCAACATGGCCATCCACTACCAACGCACCACCGAAAAAAGACAGCGGGCGCTCGCCGACAAGGTGGCCGCCACGCTCGATCCGTCCAAGGCGTCGAAGGCGTCCGAGCGTGACCAGGAGATCGCCAGGCTGCGCGCGCGGCTCGCCGAACTAGAGGCGATGGGGGAGTAGATACGGTAAAGCCCGGCTTTCATCGGGCCGGGCTTCGTGATTACTGCTTGGTGAGAGTGCCGCATGAGCTGATCTTTAACTGCTGACCATTACTCACCGTCACTTCCGGATAACCGCCACCAGGGAAGTCGTTCTGGATGATGTTGTCGCCGTTATCGGTGGAGATCTCCCAATAGCAGTCGCTTCCAACCTGGCTTGTGGCGCGGTATGTGCCGGCGTCGATGTCCTTGCCGACCTGCCACACGCCGTCGGAGATGGAATTCTTTTTCGCCTGGTCCACCTGACCGGTCAGGGACTGCAGCTCGGCCTTCTTCGCGTCCACTTTCTTCTGCAGCTCGTCATGCTGCGAATTGAGGTCCTTGATGCCGGCCTTCACGTTGTCTGCTTCGGCGATTGCATCCTTGGCGTCGTTGTAGTCGTCGGCGACCCCGTTGTACTCATCCACGAGGCTGTTGTATTTCTTGATGAGCTTCGCGTAATCCTTGTTGTCCGCCGCCATGCTCTGTGCCACTTCCTTCGTGGCCGCCGACTTGGTGCCTGCAGTGTAGGCGATTGGAGCCGTGGCCAGTACGGCGGCGCAGAACAAGGCGACGCATACGCATGCCGCGGACTTGAAGCTTACGTCGCTTTTCGTCAGAGCTTTGATTTTCGTTTCCAGCTTGTGTGGCTGGTGGATTTTCAGACCATTCTTCGATGACATGGCGTCCCTTTCTCTTTTCTGATGCCCGTTCCAAGCTTAGATAAGACAACACCCCTGCCGCAAAGTAGCTGCAGGGGTGTGTCGTTCAGTCGGACTTCTTTCCGCTCGTGCCATCCATTGGCTCCGAGAGATAATCCGGCACGGCGGCTTGTTGCTGCACGCGCCTGAGCATCTCACGGCTGAGCTCGAGCATCGTGAATTCCTCGATTGGGTGGACACCGGCGTTGTGGACTTCGTCCGGCGTGAGCGTCCCCTGTTCGACAAGCGCTTCGATTGGATTGCGCCCATACGCTCGAGCGATCGTCACGGCATCCTCCGCGGTGAATTCACCCTTGGTCCATTTGCGGTGGAATGTGGTCATTGGGATACCGGCCTTCATCGCGATCTCTCGATTGCTTGCGCCTTCGGCGATCTCCTGCACCCATTCCTCAAATGAATTTTTCATGTTCACCTCCTTTCCAGATTTTCCGTTTATGGAAAATACTGTACCACATCGAGTTGCATATTTTTTCCATCAGTGGTAATTTGTATTCCAGAAACGGAAAACGTTTGAAAGGACGGATGACATGGCAGACGAAAACAAACTGCAAGCTTTGAGAATCTCTCCTGGATTCCTCGACAACCTCCAGAAGGAACGCAACCTCAGCCACGAAGCGTTTCTCGCGGCCTGCGGACTCAATCAGCAAAGGTTCGACGAACTGTGCGAAGGCGCCTGCCCCTCGTATCTGGAATTTTCCAGAATCGTCGACGGATTCGGACTCGCCACCGGAGTCCCCATGGTCCCCGTGGCGCTCGCCGACGCGGCGTGAGGGAGGTGGGGACGATGGCCGATGTGATGGAACCGCCGAAATACATGATCTGGGTGCCACTCAAGGAGGCCGCGGAAATGGTCGGGCTCTGCGAGAAGACGCTTATGAAGATGGCGAAGGAAGGCAAGGTCAAGATCAAACAGCCAAACGGCCCGCACGGCAAGCGCCTCGTCAAGGTCGCGAGCCTGCAGGACTTCGACGCCAAAGCGAAACACGGAATCTGAAAAACACGGAAGGACATGAAATGAAGGACATCAGGAAGGAATGCGTCAAAGCAGTCTTCGACGACTTTGACCAGTGCGGCGACGCCATCAGGCCTGCCGTCAACGGTGAATGGGAGGAGATCGACGCGAGCCGTCCGCTCGGCCACATCGTCGGCTATGTCGACATCTGCGTCGCCGACCTCGTGGACATCGTCGTCGACGCGATCAACAAGGAGCTGTGAGATGAGCTGGATGGACGACGGCGGATTCGAGATCAGGACATTCGCCGACAAGGCCGGGCGAGCGATGGCGCAGATGAGCTTCCGCACCTCCACGGGACACTTCGACATCATCCTCGGCAAGACCGAAGTGCAGCGCATCCGCCGCGAATGCGGACGTGTCATCAAGGAACTCGACCAGAAAAGGGAACGGAAATGACCGACAGCGACTTCCGACGAGAGGACGACGAGAAACCAGCGGAGAAGCCGCGCATGGCGGCCATCCTCCTCCTAGCTCTCTCAGCGGGCCTGTGCCTGTGGGTGCTGTTCGGCACCGACGCGTGCCACCACCCGCTCGAACACGTCGCGGCCTTCGTATGGCTGACCGTGGCCACCCCGCCCATCGCGATGGCGTGGGCGGCCGGACGGAGGCCTGACATGGCCGCCAGACTCGAGTCCATGCTCGGCGTCTGACACCGGCCGGAGAACAAGGACGGGACCAATCGGTCCGACGGTGCGTGGCTGAATCTCCTTATCCATTACTTTCCCGCACATTGCGCGGATTGCATACACACAGCCACGACCAATCGGACACGACGCCCCTGGAGGTTCGAATCCTCCCTCCGGCACTGGGATGCCGGCCGTCAACGCCACCCGGCGGCTTTCCCTTCAGCTTCGCCGCGCGGGAACGATGGAGTCTTCTCTCGTCACTTCTCTTCGGGGCTCCAGCGGACGGCATCCGCCAAACGTCACAACGACAACAGAAAGGACACAAAAATGCCAAAGGCAAGCGACCAGGAACAGGCAGAACGCTGCGCGACCCCGCGCCGAGATCTGAGCAAGAGCGAGTACACCAGCGCCTTCCGCTGGAGGTCCAGGCGGATCGATTCCAGCGTGGCCGCGCATGCGTCGCTGGTGATCGCCGAGAACGACTGTCTCAGCATCGACGAGGCCATCGCCAAGGTGACCGGCGGACGGATGGACTTCCCGAAGCCCGCACCGCATCCGTCTCCGGAGCGTCATGAGCCGATCATCGTCACCGCCGAACCCGAGCATGCGCCGCTCGGCGGGGATGGGGAGGAGCTCGTGTTCGTCGACTTCGACCAGATCCCGCGCGACATGCAGCCCAACAGGACGCCGAATCCACGCTACTACGGCGTGGCCGAGCAGCTCCGCCGCCACGCCGGCCGCTGGGCATGCGTGAAGACCTTCGCCGACCAGAAGGACCCGCGCGAACGCGCCCGCCAGATGCGCCAGCGCATCCGCACCGGCAAGCTCGCGGCCTTCCGTCCGAGCGGACGCTTCGATGCGGTCATCACCACACCGGAACCGGACGGACCCACGCTCGTCTACGCGTCCTGCCGTCCGATGGAGGCGTGAGGGACACCATGGCCGGAGAAACCACACTCGCCATCGTCGGCAACCTCACCGCGGATCCCGAACTGCGCACCACCCAGTCCGGCAAGCAGGTATGCAACGTGACCATCGCGTCCACGCCACGCGTCTTCGACAAGCAGACGAACCAGTGGACCGACGGGCAGGCGCTCTTCCTGCGCTGCACCGCGTGGGGGGATTTCGCCACGCACATCGCCTCGACCCTGTCAAAAGGCATGCGCGTCATAGCACAAGGCAGGCTCACGCAACGCTCATGGCAGGACGAGCAGGGAGCCAACCACACCGTCATCGAAATGCAGCTGGACGAGATCGGGCCAAGCCTGCGCTACGCCACCGCGCAGGTCACCCGCATCAGCCGTCAGCAGGGCCACCAGCCGGCGGGCGGATACACCGGAGGCGCGTCCTTCGGAGCCACGGTGCCGACTGCCGGCCCGCAGGCTCCAGCCACCGACCCATGGGGACAGCCCACCGACGGAGGAGCCGCCTTCGGAGCCTTCGGCACTCCAGGAGACGACGTGGAGAAGGAGCCCGAATTCTGATGATCGAAATCGACATCCCGATCAGTAGGCACATCTGGTGGACCCAGAACCGCCGAAGCCGCACATGGGTGACGCCATACCAGCGGAAGAAAACCGTCAAACGCATCGCCCATCTCATCTTCCTCGACCACATCAACCGGAACGGAGGCAAGCGTCCGGCGGACACGGAGACCGACTGGCCGGTGCACGTCACCGCCATCATCCACCCGCTCACACACGGCAGATTCGACCCCGAAAACGCCGCCCCGATGGTCAAGGCCATCCTCGACGCGGGAACCCAGGCCGGCATGTGGCCCGACGACAACGCCGAATACATCATCGGCCCCGACTACCGGCCCGGCACGCCAAGCCCGGACAAGACCACCTACCACATCACCATCCGCATCGAACAGGCCGACCACCGGTAGCGGGCACGAAAGGACACGACATGGCAAACAACGAAGGATACGCACGCCTGTCCAACGGCCTCTGGCGCAACACCAAGATCCGCAAGATCGCCAGAAAAGACCCACAGGCGCTCGCCGACTGGATCATGGCCATCAGCTTCTGCAGCGACAAGCTCACCGACGGACGACTCACCGAGGACGACATGCTTTTCAACCTCGGCTTCGACGAGGAGTCCATCGACAGGCTCGTCGACCTCGGTCTGCTCGACCAGGACGATGACGGCTGGACCATCCACGGTTATCTCGACCTGCAGAACAGCAAGGCCACCGTGGAGAAATCCAAGGAGGACGCCCGCCAGCGCAAGGCCAGGAGCCGCCGCAGGAACACCGAAACCACCGAAGCCACGCAGTCACACGTGACCGAAACCAAGGTCACATGTGACTCACGCGTGACCTTTAACCAAAACCAAAACCAAAACCAAAACTCTCTCACTCCTAACGTCGTGAGAGAGTGCGCGCCCGTGAACGAAACCGAACAGGAACGCAAGGAACGCGAGCTCATCGACACGTGGACGCCCACCGAAGCCCACCAGGGAGTCGCAGACGAACTCGCCGGCAAAGGCCGGCCACGCGTCGACCTCGACGAACTCGCCACCACCTTCCGTCTCAAGCTCCACGCCAAAGGACTGGAACACTACGGCTACCGCTCCACGCTCGACGGACTCGACAACGCCTTCTTCGAGTGGATTCGCAGCGAATCCCGACAACTCGCCGAAGGCCGACCCGCCCACTCCGGCAAACCCGCCCCCGAGCCGAAGCCACACACGCACACCTGGGCATGCGAGCACGTCCTCGGCCTCCTCGACCGCACCGCCGCCACCGCCACGCCGGACGACGCCGCATGCATGCTCGCCGCCCGGCTCAACGACGGACTCGACCACGCCAAGGCCATGCAGGCGCTCGCCGACGCGGGAGTCGTGGCCCTGGACGGAGGCGCGGCATGAGGGCCCGCGGACAAGTGTTCGCCCACGTCGACTGGCGGCGCATGGACGAATCCCAGCTCGACGGCATGCGGTACGTCGCATACACGCCGACCGGAGTGGTCGACGGACGTTTCGCGCCCATGCCGACGCGCAACGGCCTGCCGATGCCATACCTGGTCGACGAGGCCATCGGCTTCCCGGTCATCCTGCTGACCGCGCCCGACAGGGACAACATCCTCCTGCCGCCATTCGAATCGATCCTCACGCTCGAACGGAAATCCTGAACACCGAAAGGAAAACACCATGGAAGAACAGAACAAGACCACCGAATCCGGACAGGCCGCGGCCGACCTCGACAGGAGCCTCGGACGCCTCGACGCGTACGCCCAGCTCGACAGGCTGGTCACCGGCCTGCAGCAGGCCGCCGGACGCCTCGACGCGTACGCGGCATCGCTCATCGGCAGCGACGACATCATCGTCGACGAGGCCGCCAGCCTCATCCTGCACCTCAACCGCAAGGTCACCGACAGGGCGCACAGCATGCGCAACGCATGCGAGAACCTCGAACAATCCGACCGTCTCCTCGCCGAGAAGGCCAAGAGGAAAAGCCTCATGGACCACATCCTCACCATCCCGCTCGACGGAGAGGACGACTAGCATGACCACCACCAGCACCAAGCCGGAAGCGCTCCTATGGATCGACGTGGAGACCACCGGCCCCGACCGCACCACAGCGCAGATCCTCGAAATCGGCATGGCCTGCACCGACAGCACCGCCACCCAGGACTACGGCGCCTTCCACGCGATCGTCAAACCCGACATCCTCGACATCAGCCGCATCACACCCTGGGCATGGGAGCACCACACAGCCAACGGCCTCATCGCCGAAGTCCGCGCCGCCAGCACACGCCAGAACGGCCCAGCCGCCGTAGGCAACGCCGCGGAGGAATACCTCGAATCACTCGAACAGCGGTTTCAGCTCGTACCAACCGGCACCAACGTCGACTTCGACCTCGGATTCCTCGGACTCCTCGCCATCGACACCAGCCCGCTCAGCTACTGCAAACTCGACCTGACCACCATCAGACGCCTCGTCGCCATCCTCGGAGGCCCCGACCCATACACCAGCCACCACGAAGGCCGACACCGCGTCGAGGACTGCATCACCAGAGACATCCACGACTACCGCCACTACCTCGAAACCATCCAACTCAAGGACAGCGGCAAATGAAACGGAAAGGCGGACGATGGACGGACTAGCCGCATTCATCCTGCTCGCCGCGGTCTTCATCGCATGGCTCGGCGGAGACCACGACGGCCCTGCGGGACCACGGAAATGACACCAACCACGAAAGGAAACACAATGAGCGTGCTCTACCACGGAGGAGCCCCCGACCTCCAACCCGGCGACAGCATCGAACCAGGCCACAGCCGCGACAACTACGACGATTGCCCGATCTGCCGCGCCAGACGAGAAAAAGGCGCGGACGCGATCGAAGGCACCGGACACCCCGAACAGGTGTACTGCACCAGATACCGCGACTACGCCGCCATCTACGCGTCGATGTACGGCAAGGGCGACGTGTACCAGGTGCGCCCAGTCGGAGAACTCGAAGCCTCCGACGAGGACTTCGACGGCTGCTACCGGTGCGACCGGCTGGTGATCGTCAGAGCCGTCGAAAGACACGTCACCCTCACGTCGAAACGCCGTCGCAAGGTCATACGCCTCATGCAACGCCTGGACGACGGCCCCTGCATCAACCCACTGCCACGCAACGCCACCCCGCAGATGGTCGAAAAGTTCATCCAACGCTCCGCCGCCGACACCATGCACATCATGCGCCAGGCCGAAAGGAGCATCCGATGACCGACCACGACACGGAACACAAAGGAATCATCATGACCATCACCGAAGACACCGACATGGACCCAAAACCATACACCCTCACAGCCATCTCCATCGGCCTGGAAGGCGCCGCCACGGGAATGGCGCTCGCCGGCGGCCATTGGCTGCTGTCCCTGCTGTTCCTGCTGCTGACCGTGCTGTTCGCCATCAACGGATGGCGGGCGGTCGGCAGGGCGCGCATGCGGAAGACCGAATGCAGGGAATTCGTCGTCGACGGATGCCACAACCTCATCATCGCCGGCGATGACTGACACCAACCACGAAAGGACAAGGAAATGACCAACCACGAAGTCTGGGACAAGACGATCGAGCTCAACGGAGTCTCAATACAGAGCGTCGTCTGCATGAAGGAATGCTCCGAACTCATCAAAGCGATCAGCAAACGCCTGCGCGGCGAGCTCGACATCGAGAACAACCTCGCCGAGGAGATGGCCGACGTGACCATCAGCCTCTACCAATTGACCCGCATGTACGACGTCGACGACGCCGACGTCCACGCATGGATCGACCGCAAGACCGAACGGCAGCGCAAGCGCAACGCGCTGCAGGGCCATTAAAGCGAGGACACGGAATGAGCGCTCCATCCGCCGAATGGATCATCGGGTATTTCGCGGACGGCATCACGGCCATGCGGACGAAGACCGAGAAGCGATACGGCAAACAGCCACTCGAAATCAGACTCGCCCACGAAGCCGAATGGAAACGCGAATACCGCAGGAAAAGGAAGGAAAACAATGAGAGACAGTGACGCAGACATCGCCATCAACACGCTCAACAAACTCATCACCCAGGAACTCAAGGCCGCACGCGCCGGAAGTTGTCAAGGCAATAGGCCCCTCGAGGAATGCGCGACGACCAGATACAACACCTATGCCTTCGCCAGGGACAAGATCAAAGAGGCGCTCGCTGATGCCGTGGAGGAGCGGGATGCGGGGAATCCTTTCCTGCCCCGGCGTGACGAGTTGGTCACGCAGGACATGCACACCTGCGATTTGTGCGGCCGGTGGTGTTCAGGTCCCGTGTACCGCGTGTGCCTGTGCTACGCGGACCAGTCCAGGGTGGCGTCCGAAGCGTGCGCCGACTGCATGTGGAGGCTTGGATTCAGGCCGGTCAGGACAGTGCCGCTCGCGACGTATTGGCGGTATGAGCGCTGGGTGTCGGAGCATCCGACTGCGGGGAGGTGCTCCGATGATCTATCTGATCGTTGACGGCGAGCTGGTGGACATCCTCACCGAGATGGACGAGGCGCTCGCCAAAGCCAAGAAGCTCGCCGAACATGCGGGCAAGGTCGAAATCGCTGATCTCGTCACCGGAAGACGCACCATCATCAAACAAGCAAGAAAGGGGAATCGCCGATGAACGGATTGGAAGAGGAAGTCAGGCGCGAGAAGGAGACCCTGCGCGGCAGGGCGCCGTCGTTGCGCTCGCCGATCGCCGAGGCGGTCATCCAGGCGTACGCGGACGGCTACACGGCCGGGAGCCTGCGCCAGCCGTCGGACGTGGAGGAGGCCGCCGCGCTCAGATACCTGCTCCGCCAGGGACTGCTGCGCGAGGACATCACCATCATGGCCGCGAAGTTCGCGGTGGCCGGCATGTGCTCGGCCATGGCGGAGGCGCTCGAAAAGGAGGAATCGTGATAAAAGCGCAATACACGAAGCGAAACCACATGCTCAGCATCATCGACACCAACTGCTCGCGCACGCCGACCGTGAGCGCCAAAACCGGATGCGTGGACCTCGTCTTCGAGGATGACGAGACCGCCATAGCGGTACGAGACGCCATCGCCGCCGAACATCCGTTCGAACCGAAGGAGCCGCCGGCGAGCGCCGAACGACGGGACATGGCGGAGATGAGTGGACTGATTTCCGAGCTCGAGGGCGAGGCCACCGAGGAGTACATCGATCTGATCCAGCATCGGAGTGATATGTGCGACTTGCAGTTCTGTCTCGGACGCATGGACGCGTTCTACGCGGCCATCTCGCGTTGCAAGAGGAGGCTCGGGCTCCAGGAAGGGCCGGCCGGCGCGGAGGAGGACGCATGAGCGACATGTACGACCTCATCGAATCCGGCGAGCGCCGCCGGCAGCTCGCGCAGGCATGGGAGGCTGGATACTCCGCCGGATGGACCGATCAGCAATGCGACTTCCCTCCACACACCGCCGACAATCCATTCAAGGAGGACGCCGATGAGTGACAGCATCAATCCGGACCACTACCGCAACGGCCCGTTCGAATGCATCGAGCTGACGCGCCTGCTCAGCTTCGAATGGGGCAACGTGGTCAAATACTGCTTCAGATGGAAAGGCAAGAACGGCGTCGAAGACCTGGACAAGGCCGTATGGTACGCCAAGGACGCAATCATGCACGGCGTCCCGCTCACCGACGAAGGCCACAGGGACGAAGTCGTCGCCCTGCTATCCACACTCGCCGAAGCGGACTGGGCCGACCTGAGAGACGTATGGGCCGTCATGGCAGGAGGATGCAGACAGCATGCCCTGACCATCCTCATACGCAAAATCGCCGAAATCGAAAACGGACGGACGAAGGAGGAATCATGAGACGAATCGTCCAGACCATCAGGCAGATACTCATAATCCCAGCGCTCCTCTCCATCTACCTGGCGCTCGCCATCATCGAACACCGTGAAAGGAGACGAGGGCGGAAATGAGGAAATCCACAGAACGCGACATCATCCGATGGCATGAGCGCGGATACACGGTGGCTGAAATCCGCCGGATCCTGCCGCAATGCACCACCGACGAGATAACCGCCGTCATCAACAACCATCCCACCGAAAACGGCGCTCGCCGACGGTAGAATCTATGCAGAACATCCGTTCGAACCGAAGGAAGTCATGAGGGACACTGAGACGCCATGCCCGAACTGCGGCAATCCAACCACGGCTGGATGGGCCATCTGCCAATCCTGCCTGCGCCGGTATGTCGAGGACGTCGGCTCGCTGGCCCACGTGATTCCGGCACTCCGCGCGCTGGCCGACCGCACCGCCCGCATCGGTGGACGCTCGCACGCGCCATCGCGCGGAGTCGCGCCACTGCCCATCAGCACCCACTGGCAGGAGCAGTGGGAGCGCGCCTCGCGCCTCATGCTTGACATCGCCTCCACCGTCGACATCCGTTACAGCCTGCTCAGGCCGGAATCATGGCGCAAGGCATGGCGCAAGGCCATCTCCAACCGCAACAGCCTGGCGGCCAGCGGCAGGACGCCGGACCTCATGCTCGACCTGCACGCCACGCTCATCGATTTCGACGGCATGATGCGCGAGCGCGATCCTCGTGTGACGGTGGTCTCCTGCACGGAGTGCGGTCAGCGGATAGCGGCCCCGTTCGGCATGAGGGCCGGTGACTGTCCGTCCTGTGGCGTTCGCCTGGATTTGGAGGCGTTGGTCACGGAGCATGAGCGGGACGCGCGTTCGCGCACCGTGGACGGCAGTCCGGCCGAGTTGGCGTCGTGGCTTTCCGATGTCATTGGCCGGCGTGTGTCTCGCAAGCAGGTCGAGTGGCTGTTGCGGTCGGGAAGGCTGCATGGCTGCGAGCGCCTTGGCTCGGGCAGGTGGCGTGTGGTGGCGGGTGAGTTGCTTGATGCGTCGTCGCACGTCGGCTGACGCGACACGCCGAACATTTGTTCGATGTCCGCTCGCCGTTTAATGTGTATGGTGAGCGCGAATTGTGGGTGGCCACTGGTTGCCTTGTTCGTGTCTTTTCGTGATTGGAGGCCATCCGGCGTTTGCCGGATGGCCTTCGTGCTTCGGTAGGCTCAGCGGTAGAGCTTGTGGGACGGCACGGATTCCAATGAGCGGACCACTAACCGGTCATGGTTTCCTTTTCTCAATTGCCCGTCAACGATATGTGCCGTCCCGTGTGTCGCTGGTTCGACTCCAGCTCGAAGCGCTATACACCTCTCTGTCGATGGGGGATTGCGATGTACAAGGTATGCTCCACCTCCGGCTGCCCGCACCTGGTCTCCTCCGGCTCCCTGTGCGACGAGTGCAGGAAAGCCAAGGACAAGCGCCGCTCGCGCGTCCGCAATCCATACACCTCGAAGGCGCATCGTCTCGCACGAGCCCGTGTGCTGGCGAGGGACCCGCGATGCGTCTGCCCAGGCGACGGACATGACGGATGCGGCAGGCACCATGGCCTGTGCGGCGCCCCCAGCACCATCGCCGACCATTGGCCGCTCGAACGCGTCGAGCTCGTCGAAGCCGGACTGGACCCAAACGATCCGGCACGCATGCGCGGCCTGTGCAAGCGTTGCCACGACAGCAAGACCGCGAGAACGAAACCTTCAGGCTTCAACGGCCGAAGCCTTCGCTGATTCATCTCATCTGCTGCACGCATGCGGTACGTCGAGTCAAGCCGACGACGTCCGGCGCGCGCCGCAAGCGTGAGGCGAAGCGGAAAACGAAAAGCGATCAAGTCTTTTTCAATTCGGTTCGCGGCCCGCTGCGAAGACGAACGCGCGGCATTGGAAAACGTTGGAAAATCAACGAAATCAACCCGCCGAAACACCCACGGGGGTACCCCCTAACGGGTTGGTGGCTAGAACCGCCGGAGAGCTGTCTCCGAGGTGCGGAGGGTTCAAAAGTTTCAGAGGGGGTCGGGCGAAAGGCCCGGCCGCCGACAGCGAAGGAACGGCGCGAGGCCGTCCGACGATGGAGGAGACATGCCAAGAGGAGGAAAACGCGTCAGATCCGGTCCGATGCCCGATCCGTCGAGCGGAGCGAGCGAACGCAGGGGATACACTTTGCGCAGTCTGCCGAACACCGAATACAAGGGCCGGCCGCCGAAGTTTCCGCTGCCGCCTTATGTGCTTCGCGATTTCGACAAGGAGTCGCAGGAATGGGTCGAGGACACCGCCGGTTCAGAATCCTGGAACAATCGGGAGGCCGAACTGTGGAAGCAATTGTGGCGTCTGCCGCAGGCGCGCGCGTGGAAACAGCCGCAGCTGAAGTACCTGCACTACCAGATTGCCTCGTACGTGCGCGAATGCGTGATCTGCGAGAGCTCATTGGCGAAGGCCGCGGACGTGGCCGTGAAGATCAGACTCGAGGACCGCATCGGCCTGTCCGAGGCCGGATTGCAGGCGCTCGGCTGGAAGATCTCCGAGGACAACGTCGACATGGCCGCACACGAGGTGCCCGCCACGGACGCGGAGGCCGTCGAGAACGGCATGGACACCAAGATCGTCCAGTTCCCACGCCGGTTGAGGGCGTGACATGGCCGACGATTGGATCATCGACTTCCCGACCCTCGCCGACCTGCAGGACGCATGGGTCTACCGCCATGTGCGACAGCCCGACGGCGCGCTCCGCGGCAAGCCTTTCAGATGGTCCGATTGGCAGTTCTGGTACGCCGCCCACCGTTGGAGGGTGCGCGAGGATGCGGAGTTCGTCCCGCCGGAGGAGGTCACGGTCGATAACCCACTTGTTCTCAATCAGGCTTTCCAGTATCGTCTGACGGGCTGCATCGGCCCGCAGAAGACCGGCAAGGGGCCGACCGAGGCGTCATGCGCCATCCTCGAGGCCTGCGGCCCAGTCGTGTTCGCCGGATGGGCGAAGCCCGGCGACGTGTACCGATGCTCCGACAACGGCTGCCCCTGCGGATGGGTCTACCACTACAATCCGGGCGAACCGAAAGGCATGCGCCACCCGTCACCGCTCATCCAGCTGACCGCGAACTCCGAGGACCAGGTGCGCAACGCCTACCGTCCACTCGTCGCGATGATACGGCTCGGCCCGTTGAAGCAGCTGCTCAAGGTGCGCGAGGGCTTCATCCGCATCCTGCGCCCCGGAATCAACTTGGACGATGACGATCTCGACCTCGACCGCATCGACGTGGTGACCGCATCGGCCACCAGCCGTCTGGGCAACCCGATCTCGGACGCCGAACAGGACGAGGCCGGCCTGTACACCAAGTCGAACGGCATGCTCGACGTGGCCGGCACCCAACGCCGCGGCGCCGCCGGCATGGGCGGCAGAACGCACTTCTGGACCAACGCCTACGACCCCGGCGAAAATTCCTATGCCCAACAGCAATTCGAGACATCGGCATCGGATGTGTGGATCTTCTACCGCAACCCCGACCTCAACCCGGACCTGCGCCACAAGGACGGTACGCCATACAGCTTCAACAACCGGCGCGAACGCCGCAAGATCCTCGAATGGGTGTACGCCGGCAGCCCCTGGGTGCCCTTGGATTCCGTCGAGGCGGAGGCCGAGGCCCTCATGGAGAAGGACCCCGCGCAAGCGGAACGCTTCTTTGGCAACCGCATGGTGCAGGGCGGCGGCGCATGGCTCGAGGACGGACTATGGGAGAGCTGCTATGCGGGACAATAGACCACTCAACAAATCAAGGATGCGGACGATGAGGCAATACAATCTTCCGCTGCTGCAAAAGGTGCGGACAGTTGGCCGATACGACATGCCAATGCTTGCAAAACAGGACGTCACCCCCCCTGACACGTTGATAGGCTTCAATTACGCGACCGGCAAAAAGACAGTCAAGCATTGCGGAATCCATTTCTTCATCGATGACTACCAGTTCCAGAGAGTCTGGAACCAGCCGGACAGATACATCGCACCGCTCAAACGCTTCCAGTGCGTGCTGACACCTGATTTCAGCACATACATGGACATGCCGGAAGCGATGAAGATCTATAACGTCTTCCGAAGCCGTCTGATCGGAGCATACTGGCAGGCCTGCGGACTGAAAGTCATCCCAACACTTCAATGGGCGGGCCCAGAGTCACTCCCGTACTGCTTTTCAGGCATTCCAAACAACTCCACCGTCGCGGTAAGCACGGTCGGAACGAACGACAATCCGACGGCAGAACTCTATTGGCGGCTCGGCATGCGATACGCGATCGACAGGCTCGAACCGGAAAAGATTCTCCTCTACGGAGATGCCATTCCGTTTTTCGACTTCAGTGGCATCGAAGTGGTCACATACAAAAACAGCAATGCGGAAAGGATGAAAAAATGGGCGGAAGAGGATCAAGCTCAGGCACAGGACGTGGCGGACATGGCGGCGGAGGGGGAGGCTCTTCCTCTGACCTTTCATCCGTAAGCGACACGGATCTCACCAAGATGATGCGCGACGCGGGAAACCGCATGGACACCGCATCGGAAATCATGCAGAGAACCGCGCACGGAGCCACGCAATACAACCAGCGCATGCCGGAAAGCGTCTTTCCAGAGGCAACCAAGGCGAACTACGACAAATACCGGGCAGCCTCCAAGGCATTCCGCACCGCCAGGGCACAGCGCGACAGAATCTCCGACGAACAGATCCGACGCCAACCAAAATCAAGCGGCACAAGCCACGCATTCGTCAATTCCTTCGGCGAAGCGACGACAAGGGAGATCACAAACCAGAACTACCAGCGCTCGCAGAAGAGTTTGTCAAAATCGGTCTTGAGGAACATGGGATATTAGCGTGTCCGAGCATGAGCTTTGGCTTGAGAACCCGTCGAAGGGCACCGAGGTGTGCCTCGGCTTCGACGGCTCCGAGAACGACGACTGGACATGCATCAAGGCCGAAACACGCGAGGGCTTCATCTTCACTCCGCGCTACGGCGAGGACCGGCGTCCCACCATCTGGAACCCGAAGACATGGGGCGGTCGAATCCCGCGCAGCGAGGTCAACGCCGCCATGGACGAGCTCAACGACCGGTACAAGATCGTGCGCGCCTACTGCGACCCCGGATTCCGCGACGAGGTGTCGTGGGAGTCGCAGATCGAGGCATGGGACTCCCAATACGGGCCGAAGAAGTACATTCCCTGGTCGATGAGCGGCTCCAGCCGCATCACCGCCGTCTGGGAGGCATTGAAACGCTTCGAATCCGACCTCGAGCACCACGCCATCACCCAGGATGGCTGTCCGATCACCATCACGCACATGCGCAACGCAAGACGCTTCGCCAAGTCCGGCGAACGGTACGGGCTCGGCAAGCCAAAACAGACAAGGAAAATCGACGCGGCGGTCACCAGCGTGCTCGCACATGAGGCGGCATGCGACGCGCGCGCCGCCGGCTGGGGCAGGAAACGCAAGGCCTACCTGCTGACCGGCTCGACAACAAGGGGATTCTGAATGATTCGCACCGCCGCGGACGTGAACCGTATGGCGAACCTGCTCGCCATGAAGATAGAGCAGCGACGCTCGGACATTAGGAAGCACACGGACTACGTGCGCGGCAAGCGTGGCACCCTGAAATTCGCGTCCGACGAATTCAAACGCTACATGTCGGATCGTTTCAGCGGATTCGCCGATAACTGGTGCCTGCCTGTGGCGCAGGCGCCCGTGGAACGCATCCACTTCCGAGGCTTCATCCCATACGGCGACGTCGAACTCGACTCGCACGTGATGCGCGTGTGGGAGCGCAACGACTGCGACCGCAAACTGCAGGAGACCGCCCTGATGATGACCACCACAGGCAGAGCCTTCGGCCTGGTCACCTCGATGCCGGACGGCAGGGCGCGCATAAGTTTCGAACACCCCGACTCGGCGGCTGTCCACTACGATCCGCTCACCGGCGAGGTCGACGCCGGCCTCCTGGTCAGATACGACGAGGAGCACGAATTCGGCACGCTGCTGCTGCCCGACGTGGTCTTCGACGTGGTGCGCGTCCGCGCGGGCGGAGACGACGAACGAGACCGTCTGCCGCCGGGCGTCGAGGGATGGATGTTCCTGCCGGACTCCGCCCGCCCGAACCCGCTCGGACGAGTGCCATTGGTCGAATTCCGCAATCAGATGCTCCTGGACGACCTGCCGATCAGTGATGTGGAGCAGGTCGAATCGATGCAGGACGCCGTCAACGTTTGCTGGGCCTACACGCTCAACGCCCTGGACTTCGCGTCCATGCCGGCGAGGGTGATACTCGGCGGCGATTCGCTGTCCGAGCCGGTGTTCGACAAGGCAACCGGCGAGCAGGTCGGCGAGCGTCCCGTGAATCTTGACAAGCAGGTCATGGAGCGCATCATGCAGATCACCGGCGACAACGTGTCGATCGGCGAATGGACCGCCAGCAACCTGCAGGCGTTCCTGCCGATCATCCAAAAAGCCGTCGAGCACATCGCGGCAGAGACCCGCACTCCTGGCCATTATCTGCTGACGAACGCGGAGGTGCCGGCCACCGGCTACGAGGTCGCGGAAGCCGGACTCGTGTCGAAGACCTTGGAGCGTATCAGCTTCATGCGTCAGCCGGTGCGCGAATTGTGCGAGATGGCCATGACGCTCGAGGACGACGAGGAATCCGCCCGCATCCTCGAGGATTCAAAAGTCGTGTTCGCCACACCGCAATACCGGTCCGAGGCCTTGATGGCCGACGCGATGCTCAAATACAAGCAGCTCGGCTACCCCCTGCAGTGGATAGCAGAGCAGATGGGCCAGAGTCCGGAGGACATCAAACGCATCATGCGCATGGTGGACGACGAGAATCACGATCCGGAGATGGCTGAGATAGCACGAAGCCTGCAGGTCGGAGGTGCATCTGATGATGGTGATGCTGGAGAGCCTGTCGGACAGCCGTAACACACTGGCCCGACTCTGCCTGCTGGCCGTGAGGGCGGCGGACAAAACATGGAAGGGCGTGGATCCGAGGCGGGTGCGTGACAGCTGGAATCGGACAAACGCCGATTTCCTTACGCTCTTCGCCACACTGCAGACCCGCGCCGCGAGCGATGCGATGGACTCGTCCACGTTGATGCTCGCCGAACAGGGCGACTACGTGCGCCCTGACGGTATTGCGAATCCCCTCGCCTTCGGGACGGGTTTCGCACCGAGCGGCATCGACCTCGAATCGTATTTCGATATCCCGGTGACGCGCACTTTGTCGGCCATCAAGTCAGGCATGGGTGAATCCGATGCCATGATGGTAGGTCGTGCTACGCTTCGCCAGATGGCCATGCAGGCCATCGAGGACACGTCAATCAGCGCGATGGGCGTCAGCATCACGCAACGTGCCGGCGTCGGCTACGTGCGTGTCGAATCACCCGACTGTTGCCCACGATGCGCCATCCTCGCCGGAAAATACTTCCGGCACAACAACGACTTCCTTCGTCATCCGAAATGCCACGGTCGCACCATTCCCTGCAAAGGCAAGGACAAGGCCGAGAAACAAGGCTGGATCACATCGCCGATGGACCGCTTCAACGGCATGAGCGAAGAGGAGCAGGACAAGGTCTTCGGACATGCCGACGCGCAGGCCATCAGGGACGGCGCCGACATCTACCAGGTCGTCAACGCGCATCGAGGCATGCGGCCGGTCGGACGCGGCAACATCCGCATGACAACGTCCGAAGGCACCAGCCGCTACGGGTGGAGTCGCATGATCCGCAAATACGAATACGGCCAACGCCAGAGGCGCAGGCTCACGCCGGAAGGCATCTACAGCTTCAACCTCCCTCGCGAGCAGACCATCGAACTTCTGAAGCGCGAGGGCTACATCCTGCCCGACAAATGGCGCGAGCAGGTGCCGGAGCTTCGCCGCAGCCAATGGCTGCACGACAACGGATACCGTCAGGGACGTCATGAGGAGCTGACCGCGGCGCAGAAGCGTCTGCTCAATGCGCGGCTCCGCTACGAGGCCGCATTGGACGGCCGCAATCCCTATCAGCCAGGCAGTCCGGTCACGCCGGATGTGCTGGCGAAGGCCGAGAACTCGTATCGTCGCTGGCTTTCCAGCAACGGCGAAAAATACATCCAGTAAAAGGAAGGAAACATCATCATGTCCGATGGACAGCAGCAGGATCCGAACACCGGCGATCCGGGCGCGCAGGAGCCGACCGTCGACTGGCACGACAAGTTCCTCGGCCAGAAGAAGGTCAACACCGACCTAGAGGCGAAGCTCAAGGCTGCCTATGAGAAGGCCGACCGCGTGGACGACTTGGAGAAGCAGGTCGCCGACTGGGAGCAGCGTGGCAAGGAATTCGAATCCGCGCAGGCCACGATAGCCGGACTGCAGAAGCAGGTGCTCCAGGCGAATGTCACCGCCGCGGCCACCGGCAAGCTCATCAATCCGGGCGACGCGTTGAAGCTCATCGATTTCTCCGACCTGACCGCTGACGATCAGGGAGGATACGACCAGAAGGCGATTTCCAAGAAAATCGACGATCTGGTCACGGCACACCCGTATCTCGCGCAAGGCGGGAACAAGGCTGGTCTGACGGGAATCATCCCACCGTCAGGCGCCCGTGATGGCGATCATCAGGCGGGACAGCTTACCAGGGACGATCTGAAGAACATGACCCCGAAGCAGATCGAGGAGGCGCGCCGCAAGGGCCGTCTGGATGACCTGCTCGCAGGCCGCAGCAAGTAAGGAGGCCACCAGTAATGGCAATCACCAATTTCATTCCCGAGGTATGGTCCGCCGCCATCCTCGAAGCCCTGCGCGCGAAGCTCGTCTTCCCGAGCCTGTGCAACCGCGATTACGAGGGCGACATCCGTGAGGCCGGCGACACCGTACACATCACCGGATACGACGACGTGACTGTGCACAAGTACGTCCGCGGCCAGGCGATCACCGTCGACGATGTCAATGACAAGGAAGCAGCCGTTCTTGAAATCAATCAGTCCGACTATTTCGCCTTCAAGGTCAACGACCTCGACAAGGCTCAGGCCAAGGCGGACATGACTGGAAAGTTCACCAATTCCGCCGCCTACAACATGATGAAGAACGTGGAGAACTACATCTCTAATCTCATGGACACTGCCGTCAGTACGCCGGCGAAGACCGTGGACGTCGGCACCCCCGCCGACGCGTATCTCGCCGTCGTGGAAGCCGGACGGAAGCTTGATGTGCAGGACGTGCCTGACGAGGGACGCTGGCTCGTCGTCAGCCCCGACTTCTACGCGCTCCTGCTGCAGGACTCCCGCTTCATCGAAGGCACAGAAGCGGGCCATAATACGCTGCTCAACGGCGTGGTCGGCCAGGTGCGCGGCTTCACTGTCGTGAAGTCCAACAATGTGCCGCACAAGTCCGCCAGCCCGGACACGCAGTCCATTCTCGCCGGCACCAACGCTGCCGTCACCTTCGCACAGCAGGTCAGCAACGTCGAGGCTATGCGCATGCAGACCGACTTCGCCGATATGGTGCGCGGCCTCGACCTGTACGGCGCCAAGGTCATCCGCCCCGAGTGCCTGACCAAGATTACCTTGAACCTCTCCACCACCACCGGCCGTTCCCTGCAGGATGCGCAGACCCCTGTCGTGAGCGGTACCACCGCAGACAGCGACGGTGAAGAGGATGCTGCTGCAGGCAAGAAGAGCGGCAAGTAGTCGAGTCCGATGATCGGAGGCTGAAATGACCGCACTGGCCACCTTGGACGACCTGAAACATAACGGCATCGAAGTGACCGATGAGCAGACGGCAACCAGTCTGCTCGACTCGGTCTCCGAAGCCGTCCGCTCGGCCGCCGGCTGTCCGATCACACTCGGCGAATGGACCGTCGACATCCCCGGAGAACAGTCCAGGAAACTCGACCTGCCATGCAAGGCCGTCAGAGGCGTCTCCAAGGTGCTCATCGACGGCAAGACCGTCGACGACTGGCGGCTCCTCGGATCCGCACTCTACCGTGAAGAGCCGTGGAGCCCCTTCGGACGCATCCCGTCGGTCGTGACCGTCACCTTCACGGGTGGCTGGAATCCGATACCCGCCGATATCGTCAGACTGGTCTGCTCGTACGTCGCAGCCGGACTTCACCAGCTCGAGGACGGAGGCCCCGGCGCCCACGTCGGCGTCAGCTACGAACGTGTCGACGACGCACAGGTCGGATACGCGCAAGGCGATGCCGCCCAAATCGACGTGACCAAACTGCCGGAAGCGACCAAGCGCAGCCTGCGCAACCGCTTCGGCGCGAACGTCTCTTCGATAGGGGTGTTCCGATGAGAATCAGCGCATCATTCCTCTCCAAGGCCCGCCGTGACGCGGAAGACCTCATGACCGACCAGTGCGTCGTCACCCGCCCCGGAGACACCACAACGGATCCGGACACGGGACTGCCGGACACCGGCAAGGAGCAGGTGTACGAAGGCAGCTGCAAGGTGCAGACCGGCGGAGGCCTCGCCAGCGAGCAGACCGAAGGCAGCGCGGCCCAAGCCATGGGCGCCGTAAGTCTCGTCTGGTCGCTGTACGTGCATTTCCCTTACGACACGTCCGGCCTGCGTGCCGGTGACGTGGTGGAGGTCACGGAATCCGCTAATCCGCTGCTCATCGGCAGGCGGCTCAGGCTCGTCTCGCCTCAAAGCGAGAAGACGCACGCCACCGCCTGCCGGTGGAACGTGAAGGAGGACGCATGAGTGGACTGTTCGACGCTTCGCAGTTGACGGCTTTCGGCGACAAGCTGCTTGCGAAGGGCGTGGCTCGCCGCGCTTTGATCTCCGCTTCGGTGAAGAAGGGCGCGCAGAACGTCAAAAACGACATTCGCGAAGACCTCTCCGGCTCAGGCAACAAGGCATTTCGACGCATCCCCATCACCTACGAGGTGATGGAAGCGCCGGGACGCATCACAGCCGAGATCGGCCCGTCGAAGGGCGGCGCCGGCAGCCTCGCCAACATCGCCTTCTTCGGCACCGCAAAGGGCGGTGGAACGCACGAATTCTACGAGCATGGCGAGAAGGAACTGCCGAAGCTTGCCGAATACGTCGCCAAATTCGCCGTGGAGGTGGTCTGAATGACGTCGATCATGACACTGACTGACACCATCCTCGACCATATCCCACAGCCAGCAAAAAGCTGGGCCGTGTACCGGCAGACCGCGCCGAAACCGACCGACAAGCCACCGTGGATCATCGAGACGGTCACCACGAACGGTCACATAGTCGGGGAGACGCAGCATGTGCATTGCGGCATCGGCACTTTGCTGGTGCGCATTGTGAGCACCACCACCGATTCCGTCAACGTGCTGGCCGATGACCTCATGATTCCAGCCTTGGCTGGGAAACGGTTCGTCGCCCAGGGCTTCGACACCGGCTGCCTGACCCTGTTCTCCGATTCCGGCGCGTATGCGGCCGGACTTACCGCAGAGGACACGGGCCTGCTCTATCAGGTTCGCCTGTTGACTTTCAAATTCAACTGGTCACGCATGTGACCCCAAAATTTAAGGAGAAGTCATGGTTTTGACTCTTGGAACTGAAGTTCCTTCCACACCGGCGGACGGTCTGGTCAACACGATCTGGGTGCCGTCCATCAAAAACATCCAGAAGCCGACCGCTGCGGAGATCGGCGCCGGCACCGACCTGAGCAACTACGTCACTCTGGGCGGCTGGTCGTGCTCGCCGTCGCAGGATTCCATTTCCGACCAGCGCGAGAACAGCGCGCAGGATTATGAGAATCCCGGACGCAAGAAGATCAGTGGCCCGAGCATCGAGGTCATCGACAACACCAACACTTCGCATTCCACGCAGAACATGGCGATGGAGACGTTGACCGAGGGTGCGGAAGGCTACTTCGTGCGCCGCTACGGCAAGCCGACCGACAACACCTTCACAGCCGGAGACGTGGTGAACGTCTACTCGGTCCGCATCGGCATGAGCGCCAAGGTGGCGATCGCCGCGAACAGCGTGCTGCGCAGCAAGGTCAATTTCTCCGTTCGCGCTCCCGGCTGGGCGGAGAACGTGAAGGTCGCCTGATTGATTCTTCCCGCATCGGACTTTCGTTCCTTTCGCCGGTGCGGGACCCTCTTTTCTCTTTTCCGGCAAAGGGACATGAATATTAGAGCGAAGGAACACATATGCTTAAAGTCACCAGGCGCACGCGTGAGGTCGATATTATCCTCAACCAGCAGACCGCCGAGGACATTGCGCGATTGGGCGATACGCTGGCCGAGGAGACCACGCGCGAACAGATTACGGAGGCTGGGACGAACCGGCAGGCGAAGGCCACCGCGCGGCGCATCGAAGAGCTGCGCGAACAGGCGGATGCGGAAACATTGAAGCTCACGCTGCGAGCACTGCCGGTCAGCCGGTGGGCGCAGGTATTGGCCGCGCACCGCAATGAGAACGGCACGAACGACATGTTCGGCACCGCCGCCGCGGCATTGCCTCTCATGCTTGATTCCGCGACCATCGGCGGCAAACCGGTGGCTGACGAGGACAAGACCGAACAGGCGTGGCGCAATCTGTTCGACGAACTCACCGATGGCCAGTTCACGCCGCTCTGGCAGGCCATCGCCGACCTGAACGGCACCGCAGCGGACCCAAAAGCGGCATTCGACCTCGCCTCGCAGGTTCTCCGCAACTAGTCGAGGACCTTAAGATCTGCCGCCAGCTCGGCATCAGCTATAAGCGTTTTATGGGCTGGCGTCCGAGTGAGGGCGATGAGGCCGAATGGGATGAGACGGAACGCAATTGGATGCGTTCGTTGGCTGAATACGAACGGTCCTTATGCCCCATGTGCGGTTTGCCTCGCTCGATCTGCCAAGACCCGAAGAGCGAACTTACATTGCATGCCGAAACCAGCGTCTGCTGGGCTACTGCGCACATGCAGCAGGCCATGAAACAGTGGACGGAGGCCAACGGCAGGGACAATCCGGCCGCGAACGCCTTGGTGGCGCATTTGACCTGATTTTTGGAGGATGCTTTGGCGGAGAACAAGAACATCGTCATCCGGTTGATGGCGGACACAGCCTCCTATGAGGCGGCGATGACCCGCGCCGGAAGCACTGCGAGAACGGTCGCTTCTGGCATGGAACACACCGGACGCAAGTCCGCGCTCATCGCCAGCGGCATGACCGCAGCAGGATTGGCCGTGGCCGCTTTCGGCGTGGCCGCAGTCAAGATGGCCGCAGACTTCGACCAGCAGATGAGCACCGTCCAGGCGAACACCGGCGCGACCAGCGCCCAAATGGACCAGCTGCGTGCCGCCGCCATCGAAGCCGGAGCTTCCACGGTTTATTCCGCTTCGGACTCCGCCGACGCGATCAATGATCTCGGCAAGGCCGGCATGAGCGTCACGGACATTCTTAACGGTGGTTTGTCTGGCGCGTTGAATCTGGCCGCGTCCGATGGAATGGCCGTTGGGGATGCCGCCGAATACATGGCCAACGCGTTGAGCATGTTCCACCTGAAGGGGTCTCAGGCTTCTCAGGTGGCCGATACTTTGGCGGCTGGCGCCGGCAAGGCCGTCGGCAATGTCTCCGATTTCGGCGAGGCGTTGAACAATTGCGGCGCGCAGGCGAACAGTTTCGGCATGAACGTGCAGGAGACCACCGGCGTTCTTGCGCTGTTCGCTCAGAACGGCACCATCGGCGCCGAAGCCGGCACCCAATTGAACAGCATGCTGATGAAACTGGCCGCACCGTCCACCGAAGCGTCCAACACGATGAAGGAACTCGGCATCAGCGCATATGACGCCCAACACCATTTCGTCGGCATGGCGAATTTCGCCGGCCAATTGCAGAAGGCCGAAAAGAACCTGACCGACGAGCAGCGCAACCAGGCGAACGCGACCATCTTCGGCAGCTATGCCATCAAAGCCGCGAACTACCTGTATGAGGCCGGCGAATCCGGCGTCAACAAATGGACCAAGGCCGTATCCGAATCCGGTTACGCCGCCGAGCAGGCCGCCGCGAAGAACAACAATCTCAAGGGCGATCTGGAGAATCTTGGCGGCTCCATGGAGTCCTTGATGATTTCCGTGGGCGAGGGCGCTCAGGGGCCTTTGCGCAAGATGGTGCAGGGCTTGGATACGCTGGTTGACGCGTTCGCCGGATTGCCGTCCGGAGCTCAGCAGACGCTCGTGGTCATGGCATCATTGGCCGGCGTGTTCGGCGCGGTGCACAAGGCCGCGGGCAATCTCAACGGCAGCACCAGCACCATGGCCAACAACATCGGTCTGGCCATCGACCCGATCCAACGCGTCAAAACCGCTTTGGCGTCCGCGCAGACCGCATTCCAGATGTTCAAGGCGTCTTCGATGAGCGCGTCCGAGCAGATGGAGGCGTTCGGCACGTCCGCCGGTAAAGCGCAGTTGAAGACCGCTGGTTTCAAGGCGGTCGGCAGCAGTGTCATGAGCCTGCTCGGTGGTCCGTGGGGCATCGCGCTGACGGTGGCCGGCGTGGCGTTATCGGCTTTTGTTTCTCAACAGCAGAAGGCTAAGGCGGCATCCGAGCAGCTGGAAAGCGCTCTGGAGTCCGGTTCGGATGTCGCGTCCGAAATCGCCGGAGCCTATCAGGATATGAGCAGTGGCGGCGTCAAGTTGACCACATGGCTTGACAAAGCGGGTATCAGCCTGACCGACATGACCAGCGCCGCCATGGGCAACGAAGCGGCCTTGAAACGCGTCAACAAGCAGATCAAGGAAATCGACAAGCCCGGCCCTGGCGCAACTGCGGCATCCGCCATCAAGAAAGCCCTGAAAGAGGAATCAAAGGCCTACGATGATGCTTCCAAGAAGGCCAATGAGAAAAGCAAGGCAGCCAAGAACGCGGTAGATGCTGACGGCAAGTCTGCCGCCGCCGCGAAGGATGCCGCCAGCGCGAACAAGGATCTCGCTGATTCCGCTTCGGACGCGTCTGAGGAAATCGACGACCTCGTGAAGGCATTGTTCGGCTTGGAAGCCGGCAACCTGACCGCAGACCAGGCGGTCGACCAGCTGAACCAGAAGATCGGCGAACTGTCCGACACCTGCAAGGACAATGGCGTGGTGTTCGATCAGAACGGTAACCTGCTCGACAAGTTCTCCGAGAAGGGCACGAAGACCAAGCAGGCTTTGGAGGACATCGCCAGCAGCGCCCAGAACGCTGCGGAGAAGATTCTCAAGCAGGGCGAGAGCACCGGTTTCAGCAGCGGCGAGATCGAGCGTGCGAACGGCGTGCTGCAGGATGCTCGTGACGCGATCATCCGGCAGGCCGAAGCCTCGGGCATGAGCGAACAGGCCGCTAACGCCTTGGCCGATCGTTGGGGACTGAGTTCGGACAGCATCAAGGCGTCCATCGACAACATCAAGAAGACCGCCGACAACAACAAGGCGAAGCTTGACGTTGACGATTCCAAGGCCAAGTCGAAGACCAAAGGCGCGGAAACCAACCTTGACAAATTCAACAAGAAGATAGCGAAGGCCAAGCTCGAAGCCGAAGACAAGAAGGCCACGGCCAGCGCCAAGAAGGCGCAGAAGATGATGCAGGCCTTCAACAAGACCCACGTCAAGGCCACACTGGATGCGACCGACAAGGCGTCCAAGAAAGCCAAGACCGCCTCCGCGAACGTCAACAAGTTCAACGGCAAGAAGTCCACAGCCAAGCTTGACGCGAAGGACAATGCCTCGCCGAAGGTCGACAAGGCCAACTCCAAGAAACTGACCAACAAGCGCAACACGCTCAACTCGACCGACATCGCGTCGCAGATCGTGAAACGCGCGAACGCGCAGAAGCTGGCGAACAAGAAGAACACCTTGGATTCGACCGACAAGGCCGGACCGAAGGTCGACGCCGTCAACGCGAAGAAGCTGAACGACAAGAAGAGCACCGCATCGGTCAACGACCAGGCGACTCCGGTGCTCCGCTCCATCAACAACTTCAAGATCGCGGACAAGAGCTTCACCGTCGTGGAGAAGACGAAGAAGGAGGGTGGCTACACCGGTGGAATGTTCACTGATGGCCACTTCCAGAAATTCGCAGGCGGCGGCATGTTCTCCGGCTACGTGGATCCGGCGTGGGCGCCCGGCAACGGGTTGAGCGACAGCGTGTATCTGCTCAACGCTCGTCTTACCGCGGGCGAGTACACGCACAATGCTGCGGCCACGGCCTATTACGGCGTCGATAACATGCGCTTGCTGAACGAGCGGAAGATTCCACGCGAGGTGTTTTCGACGAGCCGGAGCATGCCGGACGTCAACGTGATGGTCGACACCGGCGCAGTGGTCGCCGCGATAACCAGCCTGCACAACGATCTTGGCGCGATCATCAGCGCCTCGGCCGACACGTCGTCCATCAGCGACCGAGACCTGGGAAGGATGATCCGAAAATATGCGAGAGCTTAGCTACCGCGCACACGACGGTCGGACCATCGACCTCGACGGGAACGTATTGTGGGTGGCCGACCTGCAGGACATGCGCGCGAACGCGTGGACCTACACTCTGGCCGCGCGCGGAATCAAGGGCGTGAGCCGGTCGGCCATCACCTCCAAGATGACCATCCGCACCAAACAGCCGACGCTCCTGGATGACGTGTGCGCCCTGTTCGACATGGACATGCAGGCGCAGCGGCCCGGGACCATCACAGTCAACGGGGAATGGGGGCAACGCGCCTACGTCGTCGCATCCAGTCTCGGCATGCTGCCGATGCCGGACTACGCGCAGGTCGACTGCACCGTGGTTCTGTGCGACGGCGTGTGGCGCAAGGCTTTGCCGACACAGCATTTCTTCCCCGCTGCGGCCGGCACTGGAGGCCAGCTCGACCTGCCCACCGACCTGCCCACCGACCTCGGCACGTCCAGGATCGCGATGCTCGTCTCCAATCCAGGAGTCCAGCCCGCGGAATTCGCTGCGACGATCTTCGGCCCGTGCTCTAATCCGTCCTTCACCATCGGCTCCAACCGTTATGAGATTGACGATGTGGCCATCCCGTCCGGCGGGTACATCGCACTGTCGGCCACCGGATTGGACAAGAGCATCAAGCTCGTCGCGACCAACGGCGACATCACCGACATCTTCGCCCACGGCCAGCGCGGCAACGGGGCCGGCGGCGGAAAATACATTTTCGAACCGATACCGGCGGGATCCAGTCTTTTGGGGGTCTCAGCCAACTTCGGCATCGATCTGACCCTCTACCAGCAGTCCGGAGGTGTGCCGTGGTCGACATTATCCTAGCCGACGCCAAACTGACTCCGCGCGGCAGCGTCTCTGACGTGACGCTTGATTGGGCGTCCGGCACTGACGAAAACGATTTCGAGATGACCATCGCCGATCCAACGCCGGCGCCGGTACGTGGCTGGTGGTGGTGGATCGACGGCACAGAGATAGGCGGCCGCATCGACGACATGCGCACAACGGTCACGTCAGGAGCATCGGAGGTGACATGGCTCGGACGCACATGGACCGGCCTGCTCGCCTCGAAGATCATCAGACCGGACAGCGGGCAGGATTACCTCACCGTCTCCGGCAGACTGCCGGACGTCGTCAAAAGCCTCGTACGGCGCATCGGCCTAGATTCCGTGCTCACAGTCGATTCCGACGACCAAAGCACCGTCACCAATTGGGTCTTCAAGGATCCGCGCTACGTGGACGCCTACACCGGACTGCGGAATCTGCTCGCATCATGCGGCAGACGCCTCGACATCGACGCCAGGAACAACCGGATCCTGCTCGGCATCACACCGGTGGAGACCATCGGCAACACCGTCGACTCCGACCTCGTGGACTTCAAGGCCGAGACCAAGCACCGGACCGTCAACCACCTCATCGGCCTCGGCGAGCAGGACCTCAAAAACCGGTATGTCAGCGAATGGTACGCGGACTCAAGAGGCAACGTGTCCCGCAAGCAGACGCTCACGGGAGTCGAAGAGGTGGCCGAAATCTACGACTATTCCGCCGCCGAGCAGCAAACATTGGACGACAGCACGATGAAACGCCTGCAGGAACTGCAGACCGGGGGCACCGTGGACGTGACGCTCGCCGAATCCATCGGCGAAAGACTCAAGGTCGACGACATCGTGACCGCCTCCGACCACAACACCGGATTGACCGTGACCGCGAAGATCACCAAACGCATCATCAAGATTTCAGACGGCATCATGACCGCCTCATGCGAGGTAGGCCAGAGCGTCGTCAAGGAGGCAATATCAGGAAGGTGAGGGAAAATTGACCATCGAACTCGTCGACGGAAAAGCCGGAGTCGCGCACATCTCAAGCGAGGACAAGGCGATCATTCACCAGGCCAAATTCGGCAAGTCCGATATGGTGTTCGATTGGGGTGACGTGCTGAAATGCACGATGGGCAGTGCGAACAAGGCGACCATCGGCACGGGCTGCGCGAGCATCCAAGGCTTGGACTGGCATATCACGGCGGCGGAGACCGTGACCATCGCGAACGGCTCCCAGGGCATGAAACGCAATGACATCATTTGCGCGCATTATCATCGCAACTCTTCCAGCGGTATCGAGAATGTGGAGTTGACCGTGTTGAACGGTTCGCCGAATGCGACTGCTGCCGCTGACCCGACCATTCCGTCCGGGAAGATATTGTCCGGCGCGGTTGACGCGTACATGCCGTTGTGGCGTATCCCGCTTGACGGCATCACGGTCGGTACGCCGGTGCGCCTGTTCACGCCGAGGGGGGCTTTGTGGGATTCCGTAACCCTGTACAACGCGAAGGGCTTCACGGTCATCCACACCGGCATGATGATGCTCGTCAAATACTCCGGCAATATCGGTAATGGCAGTTGGGATTCAGTGCAATGCGAATACACGCTGCCGGTCGGACTGCGGCCACCCATCGAGGTCAACGGAATGGTGTGCGTGTCGAACGGACAGACTGCGAGAATGCTCGTCGTCAATCCCAACGGAACTATCCGAGTGGCGAACATGGGAGCCGCTGGCAGCAATCAGCTTTGCGTCGGCTCGCTCTGCTATCCGATCCCATGAGGATAGCTTTCCGTAACCCAGCCATGGAAGCCGCCGTACGCGAACGACAGCCTCACTCTGTGTAGGCTCGGGCGCATCGTCACGATCAACGGCAACGTCAAGTTCAATGGCAGTGGAACGCAGAACTACGCGACGGCGTTGGAGACCATCCCGGAAGCGTTCCGTCCGCTCGCCGATCAGAGCATCATATCGTTCCCGTCCTGCGGTTTCAGCCTGCTCGTCATGCGTGACGGGACGGTGCAGATGCTGGGTGACCCGAAATCCGCCTACTCCACGGCGCACGGCTGTTGGATGGCGGCCTAGACGAATTCCACACCATCGGGCACCGGAATAATCCTCGGGAAGCATTGGACGATATCGGACGAACCCACGCCTCCGATAAGCGTCACCGACCCGTTAGTGTTCCACCTCGCCTGTTTGCCATACGCGATACCAGCCACGTTCGCGACGCACCCAAGACCGACCGTTTTGGAGGGCTTCACGCCCTCTTCGAACAGCCAGACAGAGTAATCGCCGACGTTCACGGTGCTTCGGAACGAAGACAGGTCCACGAAAATCAGACCGTCTTTGACCGTGATGGTGTTCGAAGCGCCGTAAGAAGCCGGAACGAACGATGCGGTGTCCTGCCATTGCAGTTGGCATGTCTGGGTTACGGAAAGCTATTCAGCAGGTCAATATGAGTTTCTGCCATGCTTTCTGCATGTCCTTGAGGACGCTCAGATCAGGCTTGAGGTAATACCGTGCGGTGGTTTGGATGTCGGAATGTCCGAGCTGTCGTGCGACCACGCTGATGTCGGTGCCGGCCTTGATCGCCAACGTGCCGAACGTGTGGCGCAGGTTGCGTGGAGGCGCGCAGGGGAGTTTCATCCGCCGGCACCATGCCATGTAGTGTGAGGCGACCTGGTTAGCGTTCAGGTCTCCTACCAGCCGTCCGCTCCTGCCGTGTTTCAACTGCGCGAGCCTTTTGACTGCGAATCGGGGAAGTGCCACGGTTCGTCTGCTCTGGTCGGTTTTCGGGTCGGTGACCGTCTCATGACCGGCGACCCATTGCACAGAACGTTTGACGGTGACCGTGCCTCGCTTCAAGTCCAGATCGGACCATTCGATGCCGACGGACTCGCATCGTCTCAATCCGGCGCATATGGAGACCAGCAGCCACGCCTCCAACGCGTGGCCATAGAAGCCCTTCAGCAGGCGGCGTACCTGGCGTGCGTCCAATACCCGCGGCTCGTAACGGCGGAGATGCGGCAAACGGATCTCCCTTCTGGTCACGTCGTTGTCCGTGACGCCACGCCGGTAGGCGAGCCTCAGTATCGCCCGCAGGACGGCCCAAGCCTTGCGTGCGGCGCCTGCCTGCTCGAACGATCCCAACCATTCCTCGATGTCTGATGCGGTGATCGACTCCAAATCGACGCCACCCCACCTCGACCGGATGTGGCAACGGTAAGACGACTCGTAGCCCACCCTCGTGCACTCGCGGAGCTTCGCACAGGCAGGCCACCAGACCTCATCCACGAACGTTCCCAACAGCATTTCTCACACCTTTCACTTTGTGAAAACCCACAATCGGCATCGTTCCGGCGGGACGTTCCGGCTTGTGGGTTTTCCTCGTTTTTCAAACCACTGTTCTAAAGGAGGACACGGATGACACAAGTCAAAATCGACATCGGCAAACTCGACGCCAACGGCATCGTCGACCTGGCCAACGACTCGATCAGCGTCACGCCCACAAGCCGCTTCGCCACCGCCACCAAAAAGATCGTGGTCGACGAACCGCTCAAGACCGCGCTCGACCAGCACGGCACCATCACGCTGAATCTTCCGCCGACCGGAAAGGACTGGGCCTATCAGCTGCATGTCGGCGCCGGAACACAGCACGAATTCAAGGTCACCTTCGACGTGCCCGACAGCGCCAATCCAGTCAACTTCGCCGACCTCGTCACCGTCGACCCGGACACGCTGATTCCGAACGCGGGGAATCCGCTGTCCGACATCGACCAATCCGACATCGACTGGGCCGTCGATGCCATCAACGCCTGAGTAGAAAGGAACGTAAATGGTGAATGCAGACAAAGTGATCCGTCTGGGCGATTACGTCCGGCTGGAACGCGCGCAGAAGTCCAAGGACGGCGCAAATTTCAAATACGACGCGTCGACGGGGCGCGTAACCAATCTCGCGGAATACTTCGCGGCCCACGCGGACCCGAACATCTATACCGTCCGGTTCCCGCTCTGGACCACGTCCAACAGCACGCAGGGCGTGAAACTCGACGACAACGCCGGATTGTCCATCGTCCCGTCCACCAACACCGTGAGCGGCCGCGACGACTACCGCTCGCTCCCGGCTTTCCGCGTGTGGGACGTCAACGGAGGCGTCGACGACGCCGGCCAGCCGTTCGTCACGGCCATCAAGGACAAGGCCGGAACATGGTCCGCCGACGGCTCTCACGGCGACGCGCTCGTCATGACCGCCACGGGCTTCTACCGCCTGCAGCTCGACTCCCAGTACATGACCCTCAGCTACAGCGGCGTCCAATACGACGGCTTCGTGCCCATGCCCGGTGCCATGCTCCCAGACGGTTCGCTCCGCCCGTGCATGCTGTTCGCGAAGTACCGCGCATGGTGCGACGGCTCCGGCATCCCGCACTCCTTCACCGGCAAGCAGACGTCCACCGCCTTCGGCTCGCAGAACGGCTGCATCGATCAGGCCGCGAAGAAAGGCAAGGGCTGGAGCGGCAAGACCGTGGCCGACACCTGGTACATCCAGCTCATGCACATGCTCAAATACGCCGACCGCAACATCGAGAACACCCTCGGCGGAGACTTCGGAGGCAACGGGCAGATCACCATCAGCAAGGCCGAAGCCAACGTCACCAGAGCGCTCGTCAAGACGACCGACGCGCAATACATCGACGTCGGCTCCTATATTTCCGTCGGCTCGGGCACCGACCGAGGAGACCCGAAGGTCGGAGAGGCGGCATCCTGGCGGAAGGTCCTGTCCAAGACCGTCGTGGACTCCGTCACCACCGCCATCAACGTGGCCGGCAGCAAATTCACGACCACGACCGCCATGCACGTCACCCAGATGCCATGGCCGACCGGCGCCACCGACGGCGTGCTCGGCACCGACGGATACGCCACCGACGCGATCCCGCGCAGCCACCAGCCAATCCGCATCCAGGGCATCGAGATCTTCACCGGCGTCTACGAGGTCGAATCCGACGTCATCCTCAACAACGTCAAGGACTCCGATACAGCCGGCCACACCGAGATCTGGAAGGTCTTCGACGTGACCAAGGCGTCCAAGTCGGCCATCACCTCCGACTACGTCCACCTCGGCGACTTCCCGGCCGTCACCGACAAGACCAACAACAACTGGCAGTACGCCAAGGGCTTCACCTTCTCCCACGGTATGACCATCCCGACAGAGTGGGGAGGCACCAGCACCAGCGGCCTGTCCGACGCGACGCTCATCAACCCGATCAGCAATCCCGGACTCCACGAGCTCCCCCGCGGCGGCTATCTCCGCGGCGGTTCGCTCTGTGGGCTGTTCTGCTCGAACTGCTGGGGCGGCCTCGCGATCGCGTGGTGGGTCTGCGGCGGCCGCCTATCGACCCTCGGCCGGACGAGGGCGTAGCCCGAATCCGGTGGGGGTGAGCGAAGCGAGGGGGCGACGCCCCCTCCACTCGCCCCGCCGAACCATCAGGGGATTCGTGACGACACCACCGGGGGTTCCATCCGTCTCCGCTCCACCGCGGCGGCAATCTCAACGACGGTTCGCACTGTGGACTGTTCTGCTCGAACTGCAGGAACGGCCTCGCGAACACGTGGTGGAACTACGGCGGCCGCCCATGAGGACAGCAAAAACAACCATTCCGTCACGACTACCTCCCGCGTGGGAAGCGAGGAGGCCCAGCCCCGGCCAGTTCCGAAAATCAAACCGAGAAGGCGGCCGGTAGACGCATCGAAAGCCGCCATTGTCCCCATAGCTTATAAGGACACGAAAAATCAAAACATACTGCAGACATTCACCCGTCACCGATCCGGCGTTCGTTCGGGAATGCATCGACGCCTGCCTCAAGGGCAAAGGCCACAGAGGGGACGCCAGACGATTCCTCGAACGCCATCCCGACCTCGACCGATTCGCCCGCAAGGTCGCCGACGACATCCGCACCGGCGAATTCCACCTCCCGCCGATCACATACCACCGGCACGTCGAGCCGATCAGCGGCAAGGTCAGGATCATCGGCAGGGAGACCATCGAGCATCAGATCCACGACTACGTCGCGGCCCGCGCGCTCATGCCGCTGTTCCACGCGAAGATAGGACGCTGGCAGACCGCCAGCATCCCGGGCCGTGGCATCAACGACGCGCGCAAGGCCATCAGAAAATGGGTGAGGGAGCGCGACAGCAGGGTCTTCGTCAAACTCGACGTCGTCAAATGCTATCCGTCGATCGACCGTGCCGTGCTCAAAACGATGCTCGCCCATGACGTCGGCGACAGGCGTCTTCTGCGGCTCGTCTTCACACTCGTCGACCAATACCGCGGAGACCGCGGCCTGAACATAGGCTCGTACCTCTCGCAATGGCTCGCGAACTATTACCTTTCCGCGGCATGGCATTACGCCGAGGGATCTCTCTCCGCCGTCAGACGAAGCCGCAGGAGGCAAGGCGAGGAGATACGGCGCCGTCTCGTCACCCACGTGCTGTTCTATGCCGACGACATACTGCTCATCGGCCGGTCGAAACGCGACCTGACCATCGCGGTCAAACGCCTCCGAGGATTTTTGCGTGACCGGCTGCATCTCGAGATCCACCCGACCTGGAACGTCAAGCACATCGAAGTGGAGCCGATAGACATGGTCGGCTACACGTTCCGTCCAGGACGCACCGGAGTCAGACCGGCCATATTCCTCCGAGCCGAACGCGCCTACTCCCGCGCAGCGAAACGTCCGATGACCATGGCCATGGCGCGCAAATGCATCAGCTACTACGGATGGCTCTACCACTCCGACAGCGTGGCGTTCCGCCGCCGCCACGACATCGACAGGATTTTCCACCAGGCGAGACACGTGGTCTCCGCCGCCAAAACAGGAAGGACAACACAATGATCCAGAAGGTATCATCCTCCGAGCAATTGCAGGAGCTCGACTACCACGCCCGAGGAGACGGAACGGCCGACATCCGTATCCGCAAGAACATCAAGCAGGTCACCCACGAGGCCACCGACCAGACACCTGCATGGAGCGAATGGACCGCCATCGAATCCTACCAGGTGCTCCCTTTGCAGGAGCAGGAGGCCATCGAGCAGGCCGACATGCTCTTCGAAGGCGACGTCACCAGCTCCCAGCCGGTGCTCGACCGCATCACTGCGCTGGAGCAGTCCTCACTGGACAACGCCCAGCTTTTGGCCGACCTCCTCGCCGACGATTCCACAGATGACTCCACCGATGATTCCGCAGATGACTCGGCCAACCACACGCCGTCCGACACCGATGTGGCCGATGACAAGACCACCACCGGCCACATCGATTCCGTCGACACAGACAAATCCGGAAAGGAGGAGTGACCATGGCCAAAGTCAACCGCGCGGCAGCCGTCCGCATGTATGTCCGTCTCGTCAAGGCCGGACGCATGGAATTGGACGAAGTGCCCGAGAAATATCGTGACGACGTTCAGGCGAAGCTTGATCCCTGGGAGGATTGATGCCACCGCTTTTTTCGAGCACGGAATTCTGGACGTCTCTGCTCGTCGCGCTGGTCGGCGGCGGGGGAGTCGGGGCCATCATTGGCGCCATCTCCAGCCGTCGCAAGGACACCGCGGACATCGCTGCGAAGGCGTGCGACATCCTGACCGATTCCGTCATCAAGCCATTGCGCGAGCAGGTCGAGTCGCAGGAGGAGCAGATTCAGCATCTGGAGGTCCAGCAGCGCAAATACTTCGCGCTCACAGCTTACACACGCTCGCTTTTCCACTGGCTTCAGCAGTTCTGCGAGATCGTCGAGCCCGACTTTTTGAAAAGGCATCCGAAACCGCACCTGCCGGACGAGCTGCGTGCCGACGTGGCGCCCGAGACCGTGGAGGACGCATGACCTTCGTCATCGCCTGGATAGGTCTCGCCGCGCTCGTCCTGCTTTTCAACCGTGGCGCCCACATGTGACGCCATCAGCCATGAAACCCCGCGTGAAAACGTGGGGTTTCCCGTTTCATCAAGAGAAAGGAAATGAATGCGCAAGCACAAGCCTCCGTGGCTCAAACGAATCCGGCTGGCGGTGACCGGCGTGGTCATGGCCATCACCATGGCCGTGGCGCCCGCCGCGATGGCCGACCTCAACGGCGTCGACATCAGCGGCTACCAGTCGTCTGACATACCGTCCGCCATCTCAGCCGACTTCATCATCGTCAAGGCCACACAGGGGCTCTACTGGAGCAACAACAACTACGCCACGCAGCTGGCCAACGCCGACCGCACCGGCAAGGAGACCAGCGTCTACCACTTCGCCAACGGCGGCAACGCCACGGCGGAGGCCGACACCTTCGTCAACGCCGTCTCCGGACGCGTCGGACGCTCCATACTCGCCCTCGACTGGGAGCAGTGCCTCGCCTACGGGCGATACGGCTGCGCGACCGTCAACCCGAACTGGGGCAATCCGGCATGGATCCAGACATGGGTCACCCGAGTGCACGATCGCACGCAGGTCTGGCCCATCGTCTACGTCCAGCGGTCCGCTGTCTGGCAGGTCAACACCTGGGTGCGACAGCGGTGCATGCTCTGGGTGGCGCAGTACGCCAACACGGCCCCGACCGGCTACCAGAGCTCTCCGTGGAACGGTGGAGTGTCCGGCGAGGGCATGACCCAGTACAGCTCGACCGGCTACATCGACGGCCGAGGTCCACTCGACCTCAACCGCTTCTACGGCGACCGAACCGCCTGGAAGAAGATCGCGTGCGGCGAACGCCGTGGATGCTCCACCGGAACCGTCACTCCGGCACCGCAGGTCAACAAGCCCGCGGAGCAGACGCCGACCGACCTCAACGTGCTGGCCGACAAGGTCATCCACGGAGACTACGGCAACGGCCAGGAGAGGATCAACCGTCTTGGCGGCAACTACAACGCCGTCATGGCGATCGTCAACTCCAAGCTCGGCGGTAGCTCCTCCGCTCAGACCACCGCACGCACGACGACCCGCACCTACGTTGTCCGCTCCGGCGACACCGTATCGGCGATAGCCGAGCGTACCGGCCTCAAGCCGGCCTCCGCATGGCGCGTGCCATCCGGCAACATCAACCGGATCTATGTGGGGCAGGTCATCACCTACTACGGCACGACCACCACGGCCGCATCCGGCTACTCCACTCATGTGGTTCGCGCAGGCGAATCGCTGTGGTCCATCTATGGCTCCGGCTGGGCATCAGCGGCCGCCCGCAACGGCCTCCGCTCGCCGTACGTCATCTATCCTGGCCAGCGGCTCCGCTGACCTTATTCCGGCTCCATGACTCTAAATGTTGTGGAGCCGCGGTCTTCCGCAACACTTAAGGAGGTGTGAAATGGATAAGGACACCAAGACCGAGCTTGACTATCTCCTGCCCGACAAGGCGTATGAGATCCTCAAGTGGGTCGCGCTGATAGCTCTGCCGGCAGTCGCATGGCTGGTCGGCGTGGTCGGCCCGCAGTGGGGGTTGCCTCATTGCGGCGAGATCGTCACGACCATCAACGCCGTCGGCGTTTTCGTCGGCGCTCTGATCGGCGTGAGCCAGCTCACGGCCACCAAGCCGGACGATGATTCCGACAAAGATTAAGCGTTGCCACAAAATCAGCGACAACACTTAACAGAACTTCGTATCGGACTTAACAGCTGTTAAGCTGCCGCTAAGTCCATACGAAGTTGCCCCTCTCTCAGCCAAGGCTGGGGGAGGGGCTTTTCTTGTTATTCGGTCTTGTTCTTGCGTGGGCGTCCTCCGCCGACGCCGCGACCGGGGCGACTGGCGTTCCATCGGTCGATGGTGTCGGGGAGCCATCCGCGAGTGCGGCCGATCGTGGCGTCCGGCTCGGGGAGCTTGTAGGCGCTGACTGCGGCCGTGCTGATGCCGAGCCGTTTGGCCACGTCGGTGACGCCCAGGTATTCGGTGGTCATTCGCCGTCCTCCCATTTCGTGGAGGCGAGGGCGAGGATTCCGGCGAAGCATCCGAGCGTGCCTGCCGGGAGGGCCTTGCCGCCGACGCCGAGCAGCAGGCTCACGATTCCTGCCGCGAACGCGATTTTGATTAGTTTGTCCTTCATTGTGCGCATGGGTTAATCTGGTGGGGCCGAGTCCCGGATAGGTAGAGAATCCGGGACTCGGTTTTCAGCGCCGTCCGTGTCGGCTTGGCCGGTGGATGAATATCAGGATGACGGTTGATATTCCGACCAGCGCGGAGCCGATGTCGCCGAGTATCGCGGCGATGTCCTTGACGGTCTGCCAGATGTTTTCCATGTTCACCTCCTTTCCTTGACATAAACTATATTAGCACAGTAAATAAAGTAATGCAAGTCGAAACACAAGAAAAACACCATGGAAGGCGGAGTCAGGCAATGCAAGGCTCCGCCTCTCTTTATCCATCCACCGCCAACCGAAGAGGTGGTGACCGCCGCAGTGGAAAAATGATGAATCCAACGACACTCTGGGAGTGGTATCTCGAGTGGTGCGACAATCCATCACCATTGAGAAACGGCTTCATTCCAACGATTAGATAGAGTTATCACGAAATCAGTCGCTTTGCGTCGTGTCGATGACGTTGCTGCAGTATGCCGTCCTGCCGGCAGTCACGTCGGCGTAGAAGCGCTGTTTTTCATCGATGTAGGCGATGGCTTTACGCAGTTCCTCCAGTTGCGTCTCCAGATGCTCGCGTTTTTCGGCAAGGATTTCCTGACGTTCCGGTATCGATGACTCACCTTCAAGACAGAGCTGCGTGTAGTGCCGCATCTCCTTGATGCCCAGACCGCAGCGTTTGAGGCATGTCAGGTCGTTGATCCATGCGATGCATCGCTCGTCGAAGACGCGTCGGTTGTTCTGGTCTCGTTTGAGACCGGGCACGAGTCCTGAATTGCAATAGAACTTCAATGCTTCGTAATTCATGCCGGTTAGTTTGCAGGCCTGCTTCATCGTATAGGTTTTCATGTTCTTATGGAGTGGCACTGCCGTGATTGCCATACGTGGCTCCTTTCGGACGCTGCGCGGCAGGACGTTCGGCGGGTGCCGCCGGATGGGGTCGGGCTTGAGGCGCATTGTTCTTTTTGTTTGTACCTATCATGTCACATTTCCGGTTATTAATACCGGTAGATAGTACCGGCGTGCCGTAATTTGACCGGTAGCGGCTACCGGATTTTATCTTGAGGGTCAGAACGGCATACATGCCGGCACTGAATACCGACGAATTTATGGAAGGAAAAACAGTGGAATACGTGAAACTTGCCAACGGTGTTGAGATTCCGAAGATCGGATACGGCGTCTTCCAGATCAGCAAGGACGATGCTCCTCGCTGCGTGCGCGAGGCCATCGAGACCGGGTACCGCCATATCGACACCGCACAGTCGTACTTCAACGAGGCCGAAGTCGGCCAAGGAATCAAGGATTCCGGTATCGATCGTAAGGATCTGTTCCTCACTACCAAGATCTGGATCAGCAATTACGGCTATGAGAACACGCTGAGGTCCGTCGATGTGTCCTTGAAGAAGCTTGGCACCGACTATCTCGATCTGGTGTTACTGCACCAGCCGTTTTCCGATACCTACGGCGCGTGGCGTGCACTCGAAAAGCTCTACAAGGACGGCGTGATCCGCGCCATCGGCGTGAGTAACTTCTATCCGGATCGTCTGGCCGATATGGTCGCCTTCAATGAGATCGCCCCGATGGTCGATCAGGTCGAGACTAATCCGCTCAACCAGCAGATCGAAGCTCGCAAGAACATGGTCAAGCGGGGCGTGGCTCAGGAAGCATGGGCTCCGTTCGGGGAGGGCATGCAGAACATGTTCTCCAATCCCACCCTGGCCAAGATTGGCGAGGTACATGGCAAGTCCGTCGCGCAGGTGATCCTGCGTTGGCTCACTCAGCGCGACATCGTCGCTCTGCCCAAGTCCACGCACAAGGAGCGCATGGAAGAAAACCTGAACATCTTCGATTTCCGGCTCTCCGACAGCGAGATGACAACCATCGCGGGCCTTGACACCAAGACCAGCATGTTTTTTCGCCACGACACCCCTGAGGCGGTCGATCGCTTCGTCGGTTATGTCAAGGAACGTGCTGGCCGCGAGTGATTCCGGCCCATGACATGGTCGGTGCCGGCAGCACTGTGTATCTGGGCTTCCCGATTTGGTGGATGGCACCTGTTTGGCTGGTGAACGATTCCGTCAAATCCAACGATTTCGCAGGTAAGACGATCATTCCGTTCTGCACTTCCGCCAGCTCCGATATCGGCAACAGTGCATCCACGCTCCAGAAAATGGCAGGCAGTGGTACATGGCTTACCGGGCATCGTTTCTCGGAATCTGTTTCCGAGAAGGACGTGACCGATTGGCTGATTTAGTCCAAAAACGGTATCGCCGAATAGCGAAGACATGGGGCGACCATTGTACGTTCGGCTGCAGCATTTCGTGTGCTGAATAGCAGGTCGCCTCTTCCACGCTCTTTTGAGTATCCCATCCGAATGTTTAAGCCGGCGTGGAAGTAGTAAGTGGTATGTGTGCTGTCCTGCCTGCAGGAAGACATGGCGGGCATTTTCATTATGATGAAACGTCATCAAATATCGGATTATTTCCGATAATCATTCCACGAGATGGGCTTCCCCGTATTATTTCCTGAGACGTTTGTGACGCCCCTATGTATTTGCGTGCGGGGATAGAATTGTTGACGGAAGAGAACCGTGAAAGGAATGTGCGTTGGCGAGAAATGACGGGAGTCGAAGGAGGCGGGGCGGTCTTTGCGATAGGTTGTTCGGCGATCTCAGTGCAAAAAAGTTGCGTAAGGTGTTGTTTGGCGCTGTTGCGGCAGTTGTCATTGTTATAGAGCAGTATGTGCGCAATGTGCTTGGCGACGACGCGAAGAACTGGACTATCGAATTCAAGGATGTGCAATAGTCGCCAAGCGAGAACTGGCTTACCTCACCCGCAATTGCCATCGTGGATGGCGGTGGCCAGCTGATCGCTGGATGCATCCATCGCGTATTCGGCGACACCCTGCTGCTGATTCGTGATGCGGTCGCGGTCGGCCCCGAAAAACAGCACCGAATAGGAATTCGTCACCGCCTCCGTACGGTCGGCTGCGATTGTCGGTTGCGTGGTGCCGCAGGAGATCATGATCGAACGGTGCGAAAGTTCGTGCTTGACCATGTCCACCAGCCAGGGGCTTCGCGCGGTCTGCGTCCAATCCGGGTGTGTGGTGAGGATATGCACGACATTCCTCTGCGAGCGGTCGGGCATCTGGCAGTAATACGCAGCCACGAATCCACTCGGATTCTCACCTGACTGGCCGCCGCAGTTGAATTCCATGGTCTGTTCGATCTGCACGCCCATCGTCGATGCCACGTTCGTGGCGAGCGTGTACCATCCGGCCGGATCGAGATCACCGTTGCGTTCGGGCACGGCGATCGCAGCCGCTGCGGCTTCCGCGTTATGCAGATTGCTGACCGCAGTCGAGACCTGCTGTTTCACGTCCGAGCGTAGTTTGTGCAGCGACCGTAGGTCGGCGAGCATCTCCCTCATCGATGCATACGCGCGCTGTTTGCCGTATCGGTCGATGAGCTCGTTCGCCTGCGTCGGATCATCCACCTGCAGCAGCCATTGCGCCGCATGCTGGCTGAAATCATCCGCCATGGCCGCGTCGACCGCGCTGAGCAGCTCCTTGGTCTGTCCGTCGAGATTATGTGCCGCCACGCGCATGCTGTCGATGATGGTGCGCTGCTGGTTGCGGTACAACAGTCCGATGATGCGTTCCTGCAGATTGTCCGACAGCAGATACTTGATCTGCTTGGCGTCGGCAAGCCGGTCGTAATCGTCCATGCACTGCTGCACGGTTTCGATGTGCGCGGCGAATCGGTCCGGATCATCCAGGCCCTGCGCGAACGTGATGCTGTCCTGCGCGGTCTGCCGGATGCCTTGCATGGTTTCGATCTGCGGCTTGACGTTGCCGGCCGCTTCGCTGGTGGTGGCGTGCAGGAAATTGGCGACGCCGGCGATGACGGCAAGCACGACGAGCACGCCCACGATACGTAGGACATTCCGCCGGCTGCGTGAATTCGGGTTGTGGTACGGCATATTCTCAGACTACCTTGCTCGTGTGATACACCGATGCTCCCATCTACCGCCGTTTGGCTCCATCCGGCCATGCGATGCCGGTGTCAGGGGAGTGCAGGACGTTCTTGTAGATGTCGTTGCGTACGTAGATTTCCACGGAACCGCGCGATCGCTGGTCTTTCCATGGCGTGACGGTTTCGGCGATGCGTATTTTCGTGTAGTCGTTCCGGTCATAGCCGAGGGCGCTGAAGAAGAACGGCTGATAGATGGTGTCGTAGAATTCGGGTTCGCCCCATGATCTCCAGGTTTCGATGTCTTGTTTGCCGGCATAGGGGTCTATGCACCATTCCCAAGAGATGTAGCTGCGCCCTTTGTAGGCATTGGACATGAGCGTACGCTTGAAGTACGGGTCGGCGGTGACCAGTGTTCCGCTCACCCATGATGTGTAGTCGATGCAATCCTTGCCATTGGCGCAGTAGCCGCCTTGCTTGATTCGTGCTTTGACATCCGGGGACGCATTCGTGGAATTGATGCGAGTCCAGCCAGCCATCCAACGGTATTGCTCCAGATGATTGGTCTTGATGAACGAGGCCACCGTCCGGGATGAGGAATACTCGTATCGTATGTCGCATATGCTGGCGTTGATCGTCCAATACACGCTGATTAGCATGGCACCTAAAGCGAGGGCCTTCAGCATGATGAGATAGTTGCGCGCTTTCTTCACCCCAAGCTTGCCGGCGAATTGGTCGGCCATGGTGGCGCACCAGGCCGGCCAATCATCCACGCCGATACGTCGTTCGTCGCAGTCAATCGCGAGCACCGCGATGAAGAATCCCAGCAGGATGCCCAGATGGTGCATAGAGAAATGCTGCGCGAACACCAAGCACATCACTGTGTATGAACTCAGCAGCAGCATTGCGTTGTGCCGGCGTCGGCTGATGTGGATGAGCGGGGCCCACATGAGGCATGACACGGTTCCCGTGTACAGCAGTGTCGGTGATAGGCCGATGAATACCAGATTCGTGTCCGACACCGTCGAGGTGAATAATGCTTCGGCCGGCAGCAGCAGCCAGGAATTGCAGATTTGTATCCATAGTGGTGCCGGCTGTGTCATGCCGGAGATGTCGAAATTGCCGGAATACACGTCTTTTGCGGGCATCACGTCGATCAGTATGGCCATCGCCGCCGCGAGCAGCGCCAGCAGCGCGATGAACCGTCGCCGGTTACGTATCAACGAGTGTTCCTGCCAGACGAACCGCACTACCCAATTCGCCGCGAACATGCCGGCGATTACCAGTCCATATGAACTGGTCAGGCACAGCAGCATCATGCTGAGCGCTTCGCGCCATGGTTTCTCGTCGCGGGTTTTCCAGTTGATAGCCACCAGCAGCATGGCGGCGACCATCAGCGCATAGGGGCGCGACGTGACGCCGTACTGATAGCACAGGAAATAGGAGAACGGCAGGATGACTTTGAATGGTTCCGGCAGTTTGGTTTTGAATTCCAACAGCCAGATCATGAGTGTGGCGCATGCCAGATTGATGCTTTTCAGACCGATCTCGTAGGGTACGCCGAGTTTTGCGGGTGCGGCGAGCATCATCCACCACAGAGGCGGATGCCCCTCATAGTGTGGACGTTCCAGAATCATCTCCCGCCACGAGCAGTCGCGCGCGATGAGCCAGGCTTGCGCCTCGTCGAACCATGGTTCGTGGAAACACATCACCGTGCCCACCACGATGACATACGCCGCGAGCACGATGCAGTGCAAACGATGAGGCGTGAGCCAATGCCGAATTGCGTCGCATCGTGTTCTGTTGTCTGTGGCTGCTACTGTTGCAGAACTCATGTTTCCTGTTTCCCGTTGCGTTCGAAATACGCGCGATTGCTGCGTGACTTTGCGATTATTGCGTGGCCGCGCATGGATCATGGCGGTTCCGTCATATTCCATGTTGCGGAACCGCCATTGGACATATGGGCATACCACGCGCCAGCCGTGCCGGCCATCCTTAGAACGAGGAACGTGCGCCGCAGAGCTTCTCGAACTCTTCACGCACTTGCACCTTCACCAACGCATCCTCGAACGTGATGGTGCCCTTGTTCACCAGTCGCGCCAAATCCTGGTCGAGCGTGTGCATGCCTTCCTTCTCGCCGGACTGTAGCACGGTGCGAATCTGATGCGCCTTGCCACTGCGGATCAGTGAGGAAACGGCCGGAGTGTTGATCATCACTTCAGTGGCTGGTGCACGGCCATGGCCGGTAGCGCGCGGAATCAGTGTCTGTACGATCACGGCACGCAAGGTGGAAGCTACCTGCACGCGAATCTGCTGCTGCTGGTTTTCCGGATACACGTCGATGAGACGGTCCACGGTGGAGCCGGCGTCCTGAGTATGAAGGGTTGCGAACACCAAGTGGCCGGTTTCCACTGCGGTCAGTGCGGTGGAAATGGTTTCCAAGTCTCGAAGCTCACCGACTTCGATAATGTCCGGATCCTCACGCAGCGCACGTTTCAGCGCTTCTGCGAAGCTTTTCGTATCAGTGCCCACTTCTCGCTGGCTCATCACGCAACGCTTATGCTGATGCACGAATTCGATCGGGTCTTCGATGGTGATGATATGGTCGGCACGTTCCGCATTCGCCTTGTCCACGATTGCGGCCAGTGTGGTCGACTTACCGGAACCGGTCGGGCCGCATACAAGCACCAGACCACGCGGCAACAGCGCAAGGTCGGCGATACGCGGGTCAATTCCCAGTTCCTGCGCGGTTTTGATTTCCGTAGGAATGGTACGCAACGCGGCGCATACGCCCATACGGTCGCGGTATACGTTCACACGGAAGCGCAACAGGTCGCCAATGGCGAAGGAGATATCAAGTTCCAGATCATCTTTGAAACGTTCCATCTCCAATTCGTTGGTCATGACTTTCACTGCTTCGTACGTGTGATCCTTCGTCCACACGCTCAATCCCTTGGCGGGGCGCAGCTTGCCATCCACGCGCAGCATTGGCGGGTCGTTGATTACCAAGTGCAAATCGGACGCATTGAGCTCAACCAGCTGGCGGATGGCCGACACGAATTCGTCGTCCGCGTCCGGATGTTCGGTGCGCAGCGTCTGTTCGACCTGCTCGGCCTTGATCTTACGTTCTTCCGGAACGGCATCCTCGTCGGCGTCGTTGGTTTCAGGCACTACGAAATCCGCGAATGGCCTGGTCTGCGGCTGGGGCTGACTCATCTGCTGTTGCTGTGGCTGCGGCCTTTGGAAAGCTGCGTCCTGCGGAATGTGAGTGATGGTCGGAGGCATCTGCTGCGCTGCGGTTTCGGCGATGTCGGCCTGTCGCTTAGCGAATGGTGTGGCACCCGGTACGAAGGACGGTGGATTGCTGTCGATCTGCTGGATCGGCCCATGCTCCTCATATGCGGGATTTTGCTGGGTCGCGTCAGTGTCCTCATCAAACTGCAGGCTGCCGGTACCGACTGGTTGACGGTCGATTGTTGTTGGAAAAACATGCGCTTCCTGCGATTGTTGTATGGCTTGCGTAGTCTGTTGTTGAGCAACAGACTGTTCGGATGGTTGAGACTGTGAAACTGGCTGCGGGTCGGGAATTTGCACATCCTGCTGGCTTACAGTCGGCATTGAATTAAGCGAAGCGAAAATGCCCTTAAGGCTTTCATCATCTGCCTGAATCGCATTGTCGGAAGACCAATGACGTCCCTTGCGGGGATCCTCATTGAACGATGGAGTGTTGTTGGGAATGGTCACGCCTTTGAGACCGGAAAGATATCCGCCATTGTTCCACGTTTGCTCGATGGTCATCATTGTCCTTTTAATAGGTGGGTTGCTGTCTGAAAATGTCGGTCGTGCCGGCGCTTCGACGCGCCGACGCAACCGAACGTTTTATAGGTGTTTTATAAGTGCGGAGAGGTGCATAGGTGCATGTAACGTCAGGTGGAACCTACACCGTCACGCGAAGCACTTCCTCCACGGAGGTAATGCCTTGAAGCGCCTTCTGCCAACCGTCCTTACGAAGTGTGGTCATGCCTTGCTCCTTCGCCGCCTTGTCAATATCAATCGACGTGGCGCCACGGGCTATAAGATCCTCCATTGTTGAATCCACGCCCATGACCTGCTGGATGGCCACACGGCCGCTATAGCCGGTGTTGGCGCATTCTCGGCATCCTACCGGACGCCATATCGTCGGAAGAGGGGTATCTGGCATGTGTGGAACACCCAACGTCCGAAGCTCCGCCTCGGTGGCAGTATCCTGACGCTTGCACTTCTTGCACAGGCGGCGAGCCAGTCGCTGAGCCATCACCGCAGCAAGCGACGAGCTCAATAGGAACGGCTCCACACCCATTTCCGTCAAACGTGTCACCGCGCTTGGCGCATCATTGGTGTGCAGGGTGGAAAGCACCAAATGGCCGGTCAACGAAGCCTCAATAGCAATGTTGGCGGTCTCCTGATCTCGAATCTCGCCGATAAGCACCACATCAGGGTCTGCACGAAGGATCGAACGCAGAGCCGCGGCGAACGTCATACCGGCCTTGTTGTTCACCTGAACCTGATTGATGCCTCTCATACGGAATTCCACCGGGTCCTCAACCGTAATGATGTTGATTTCCGGACGGGCCACATCACCCAACGTGGCATACAACGTGGTCGACTTACCCGAACCGGTAGGACCGGTGACCAACACCAGACCATACGGACGGTTGTACGCCTTGGAGAACACGTCGAAATTACGTTGGCTGAAATTCAAATCCTCCACCTTGAGATTGCCCGAAGGCGTGCTCAGGATTCGCATAACAATCTTCTCGCCCCATACCGTCGGCAGTGCGGCCACACGAAGATCCACCTTCTGACCATTGTGCTTGACGGTGATACGACCATCCTGCGGCTTACGGCGCTCGCCGATATCCATATCGGACATGACCTTGATGCGGCTGATCACACCTTGGGTCATGGCTTTCGGCGCCTTTTGGAACACGTGCAGCACACCGTCGATACGGTAGCGCACGAGCAGACCGTCTTCCTGCGGTTCGATGTGGATATCGGAGCAGTGGTCGTCGATGGCCTGGTTGATAAGTAGACTGACGAAGCGTGCCACGGGGGAAGCGTCCTCGCCGCTGTCGGATTCGAGGTCGACTTCCTTTTTCGCGGTTGCGGCGATTTCGTGGGAAAGCTCAGTCAATTCCGCGTTGGCGCGCAGATAGCGATTGATGGCATCCTTCACTTGGGATGGCATGGCCACCATGGGAATGACCGGCATGCCGGTGCTGGCGGACACGTCGTCGATGGCGGCGAAGTTTTTCGGGTTGGCCATGGCCACGGTGATGCGTCCGTTGACAATGGACAATGGCAGCAGCTGGTTGCGACGGCACAGGTCGTCCGGCACCATGCTGATGACTTCTTTGTCTACTTGGTATTCGTTGAGGTCTACGAACGGCAGACTCATGCCTTGAGCTAGCGCCATAGCATATTCGCGTTCGGTGTTTTCGTCCATGCCTTCGGTGGATGTGGGCATGGCGGGAAAGTCGCTAGTGGCGTCGCTGGGTGCAGCGGCATGGCGTGGCTGGCTCGGCGTGAAAATCTGGTTGATTTCTCCTGTGACCGGGGAGTTCAAATCCATGCGCTCCGAGAAATCGCTCGGCGTGTCGTCGTTTCGATTGCGCTTGAGGAAAGGGAAACGGCTTCCCGAACCGGCGTCGCTCATAATGACCTCCTGGACCATGCGCCGGAACGCACGGTATGACTTATGACTCTTTGCAAACACAGGTGTTTGCGGGCCTGAGAATGTTCAGTTGTTCATGGTCATGTGAGCTAACGATTGCAGTGTTGTGCACTACTACTCGCATAGTTTAGCGGCTTTGTGACTGAAACGCCAATTGTCATGTGGTGTTTGGAAGGGTGTGAAAACGTTGGCAGGGAATCGTGATACAGTACAGATATTCATGCACCGCCTTTTCTGCGGTGATTTTTCCTGTTGCCTCCGATGATGGGGTGATACTGCATGAAGGAGCTGCTCATGGAGCACAGCTGGCGTAGGGCGGTAAGTGATGCCGCGACAGGGCTTGTAATACATAACGTCAAACGATTGCCGAAACGTGGCGAGTCGGGTTTCACATTGGTTGAGGTATTGGTGGCGATTGTGGTGCTGAGCATCACAGGTCTTGCCGCCGCACAGTTCGCGATTACTGCGATTCGTACTTCTTATGCCCAGCAGCAGCGTTCAGCAGCCATTGCTTTGGGTAGTGATGGTATCGAACGTATGCGCGCACAGATAGCGGATCATACTTCTGCGCCATCCTCCTATTACACGGATTTGCTGCCTGGCATGGGTGTGGATGATGTGAAGAAAGCATATGCGAATCTCACAGCAGTGGGGGTCATCACCTCGCAATTCTCGGATTTGGAGGCTACGGCCACTCCGGATGCTGATACGAGCAAGTACATTCAGCCGGTGCGCACTACCACGGGCAAAGACGCCAAACATACTACATATACGGTGAACACCGTGATTGAGAAGTGCTATCGGGAAAGCGGCACCATGGATTGTAGAACCGCTTCGGAACTGGGTATTGACGGGCATGCGTCCATTAGCGGTCTTGACGGTACTCCTGACGCCTCGCTGCGATCCAGCATCCTGAGTCAGGACAACATTCCTACTAAGGGATTCACCTTTATGGCGAAAACGTATATGCCGATGGTACGCGTGGTGGTAGGCGTCACCTGGTCGGACAATATTGGCGCAGACAAAACGGCCGTGTATACCACCAATGAACTGTTGAATGTGATCGGGGCCTGAAGGAGCGGGACGGCTTATGGAAGAGAAGAACTCTGGATTCAGTCTGAATCGCCGATTATTACGTGCGCTCCGTAGGCGTGCTCGTGGGGAAGGCGGCGTTACCTTGGTGGAGATGATGGTTTCATTGTTTATTTTTGCCATTGTTTCCACCATGTTCACGGTGTCGATCGTGCAATATTTGCATTCCACCACAGCCGATGCTATCCGCACCAGATCGGCTACGGAAATAGCTACATCGGTGCAGGCTCTGGACCGATATGTTCGCAATGCCGAAGGTGTGGAAGAGGCTGCCAGCGGTGACAGGTTGACTTTGGTGACCACTGATGCCGATGGGATTCGGCAATGCGCTGTGATTGAGTACACAGAGGCCACGTGGTCCGGCGGGCGAGTTGATGATTATGGTTCCGTCGTGGTAAAAACCAGACCATACGCAACCGGTGCGGGGGGAGCGTGGAGCGAGCATGCGGTGTTGGCGGCGGTGATGAACAACAGTACCGCTTCAACGTCCGATGATTCGCTGTTCAAAAACAAACTGTTCAGCATGGATGGCGGTACGCGCGTGGTGCGGTATTCGCCGGTGACGGGTTCGTATGTGGGTGGCAAGCCGGTCACCTCGAACACATTGACATCGTTTACAGCTCGCAATGTGGGTTCGAGTGCTTCGGTCGACTTCAGTCAATGTCGTTGAATGACTGTGTCTGTAAGGGCTCTCCCTTGTGGGGGAGCCCTTTTTCTATACTTTCAAATACCCCCGACGCGCCCGGGGGGAAATGGTTTTTTGATGAATTTTCGTCAAAACATGCTGAAAATATTTTCTGAAACACTATTGAAAATATAACTATTCCAGGGTAAACGTTTCAAACGAAGAGATACACCGGTAGACCGACGGACTCAACGCATGTTACGGAATCGGACGGTGGTGATTGTGTGAAGAGGGGTTATGCAATCGTATTGAAAAAGTTTGATTCGGGGTTGTGATGAAAACGGTGGATGAAACATCATTGGTGCGATTGGTGCACTGCATCTGGTACTGCAAACGATGTCAATACGACTACGCTGAGAGTTGTTGGTTATGTGAGCCAGCCACCCCCACAAGGGGAAATAACGCAAAGAAGAATCGCTGTGGACCATCCGAAGTTGGACGGTCCCACGGTATGTCCTTCCAATTGGAAAGAAGGGTTCATTATGAAGAGCGTACGTAACGCACTCAACCGCCGTGCCAAGGGCGAAAAGGGCTTCACCCTCGTCGAACTGCTCGTGGTCGTCATCATCATCGGCATCCTCGCCGCGATTTCCGTCCCGATTTATCTGAATCAGCGTAAATCCGCGTGGAACTCTCAAACCCAATCGGATGTCAAGAATGCCAGTCTTGTCATTGAAACTGCTTCTACTGCAAATAACGGAAAGGTCAGCGGTCTGACGACTACCGGAACACTGACCGCATGCACCGCCAAAGCCCCGTGCACGATTGATGGTAATAAGATTACCGTCACTGACGGTGTGACGCTAAGTATTAAGCTGAATGCCGATAATACTTATGAAATTACAGGTACTAACGACAACGCTGGAACGCACACGTATACGTATAAATCTGACAACGGCGTTGTTTCAGATAATGGCGTCAAAAAATGATTTACTAATCGCCTGAATTGAATGTCGGGGACGACAAACGTCCCCGACATTTCGCGTATCAAATAAATACCAGTATTCGACAATCCGAAGGGGAATCATGGCCGGCAACGACGCGCAGGTTTCAATGGATAACGGCACCAGGCAGTGGCGTTATAAGGGCGTCTCGTTCGACGGCCAGCGTAAAGAGAAGGGTGTGGTCGAAGCGCAGACGCGCGACCAAGCCATCGAACGCATTAAAAAACTCGGACTGTATCCGACCGATCTGACTGACACGGCTGCCGGCACCGGTCTCAATACTGAAATCAACATCAAGGCGTTCGAGAAATATCCAAGCAAAAAAGACTTCGCAGTAACGGCACGGCAGCTCGCCACCATGGTGGCGGCGGGCGTCTCGCTGATTCGAGCCTTGAACATCGTCACCGAACAAATCGAGAACGTGAAACTCCGTAAGGCGGTGCAGGCCTGCGTGGCGCAAGTGGAAGGCGGCTCGTCCTTCTCCGAAGCCATGGAGGCGGATCCTGATTCCCTGTTCCCGCCGATCATGGTCAATATGGTTCGTGCCGGCGAGACCGGCGGTTTTCTAGACAAGTCGCTGCTCACTGTGGCGGACAGCTTCGAATCGGATGTGAGACTCCAAGGGCAGATCAAAAGTGCCATGGCCTATCCTATCGTGGTGTTGGGCATCGCCCTGATCTTGGTGATGGTGATGCTGCTCACCATCGTGCCGATGTTCGCCAGCATGTACGATTCCATGAATGCCCAGTTGCCATTCGTGACCCAGATCCTGGTGGACCTCGGCAAAGTGATGCCCTACGTGCTTCCGGTGCTGATTGTGGCCGTCGTGGCGCTGGCCATGTTCTGGAAGCGCAACCGTAACAAAGACATCATCCGCACCTGGTGGGATCCGTTCACGCTCAAGGCACCGGTGTTCGGCAAGCTGGACACCAACGTGGCCCTGGCCCGCTTTTGCAATAATTTCTCTTCCATGCTCGCTTCTGGTGTGCCGATTCTCCAGGCACTTGATATCGTCGGATCGACGTCGGGCAACTATGTGATTGATTCGTCTTCGAAGCGTGTGGGCCGTTTGGTGGAACGTGGCTACCGTCTGGCCGACAGCATGAGCACCGAAAAGATCTTCCCGAACATGCTGGTGCAGATGGTGGCCATTGGCGAGGACTCCGGCGCCATCGACAAAATGCTGTCCAGCGCGGGCCGAGCGTATGACGAAGAGGCCCAATCCATGGCCAAACAGCTCACCTCGTTGCTGGAACCGCTGATGATTCTGTTCCTCGGCGTGGTGGTTGGCTTCATGGTGGTGGCATTGTATATGCCGATGTTCTCCATGTTCGACGCCATCAATGGTCAGGCCTGATCTGATATCCGAGTACCCGAGCGAAACATACCTTTATATATAGGAGCAAGCATGAAGCAGAACGGATTGTGGTCCAGACTCAACCGCAGGTACCGTGCGGCATTACGCGAACGCATGGGGGAGCGCGGCGCCGCCATGATGCTGGCCGTTCTGTTCGTGATGGTGGTGCTCACCACATCCGCTCTGGTCATGACTACCCTGCTTGCCCAGGCGATTCCTTACAAGAACAATAAGGAAAATTCCCAAGCCAACTATGCGGCCGAATCCGGCCTTGAAGTCGGCTTGAGCTATATCAATGAGACTCTGGCGAAGTTGCAAGGTTCTACGAGTCTTGATGATTTGCAGAAGGTGTTGCCTGCCGTTGATGCTGATATGAACGACAGTTCCAAGGATGGTGAATTTGCCAAATATGATGGCGCATCCGTGTTGTTGAATCATGTTGCTTTAAATAAGACGGTAAAAACATCGGATACGGCTTCATATACGCCGGATGACCTGTCCTATCGTGTGCGCATCAATTTCTATGACACCAATCCGGATGACGCATCGGCGGAGATGATCAGCTCTCCATCCGATCTGAAAAACCTACAGTATGCCGAAGTGGTGGCCACGGGCTTCATCAACCGGTATAAGGACGGCCGTACAGCAGGCAACACCAAAAGCCCGCAGGCCATGAAGCGTGCGGTATGCAGGATCGAAGCCAAAACGGACTCCACTACCACGAATCATTCAAGTGCCTTGGGTGTTGGCGGCCGCATGGGCATGGGTTTTTATGCCGCGGCGCCCTACAACAGGCTCGATTCGCAGTTTGTATGGGTACCCGTGGATTATGATGGCGTGTCCATCGGATCCGATCCAACCGGCGAAGTTAAATTCTCCGGCACGGTGGATTCCGGACGCACCAATACCAGCCAGCTGTCCGATGGCACTGCGACGTTGAATCCAGTGAACCGCACCTGCATGCTGGCCACCACCATTCCGGTTACCAACGAGAAGAAAAGCATTGCCGAGAACCTCGATTTAAGCAAATCGCCTCAAGCCGGTTCTGGGCTGGTGGTACTGCCCGCCGCATACAACGCGGGAGGTGACACCTACCAATATACTGAGGAATGCCGTGCTGACGGTGCGTACTCCTCATTGAACACGTGGGTGTACTACAAGGACAATTCCATCCGTCTGGCCTCGAATATGGGATTGTGCGTCACCGGTGTGAGTATCGATGACACCGACGGCAAGACTCCGACCACCTTGCAGCCATGCGGCACATCATACGGAGTCCACTTCCAGGGCGATTATTATACGGATCCGAATAAGGTTGCGCAGCAGACGGAGAAGAACGACCCGAACAGTCTGCTCAACAAATACCAGAAATGGAACTTCTACAACGGGTTCATCAACGCCGGATACTGGAACGAGCTGACGGGCGATGTCGGTGCGCAAGCAGCGTCATATGATTCCGCTCTGCCTGAAAGCAAGGGATATGCCGTAGCCGGCGTGCAGAGCGGCAAAAAGACCAAGTTCCAGCGTCTGGAAGTCACCCATTACGGCGGTAGCCCACAAGACAGTGGCGATCCACATTTCGCGGGCGGCAATATCAAAGCCACCCCCTACAGTCAGGCGTATATGGTGTCGCAATGGACCTATAACTTCAGCGATTCCTACTTTTCGAACGGTGCCGACATGCAGGATGCCACCGCATCCTTCAGCCAAGCAGGCGAAGCGGGATACGGCACCAATCAGATGGTGAACTCCGCATCCGGATTCTGCATGGTGATGGACGGCAACGACGTATACGCCGACACCTGCGACGTGCATAGTGCGGACTTCGACGCGAAATGCTACCAGAAGACGATCATAGGGCAAGGCAGCGATTTCATCTCGACCTCTCACTGTTCGGCCGCCGACAAGGAGAACTTCAACTTCACATCCGACCGCGTCTCCTATACCGAAGATGCCAGCGCCGATGGCACTGGCATCGACACCACCATAGCCCTGCACGACACCAACGGCAACGCGAAGTACCTGCATGTTTCCGGCAGTAAGGTGTCGTTGACCGACAATCCAAGTGACGCCACAAAGTTCCGCCGATACAACGAGCACAACACCTCGAAAGCGGTGAGTTACGGCGGCAAGACGCAGTATCCATGGGCTGGCACTTTCCAAACCAGCGAAGGCATGTGCCTGACGGAAATCTATCCGGGAGACTATGTGGAAAGCAATGGGAAGAAAGACCGTCAATACAATCGCTCAGACGGTCATTCCATGCTGAAAATGGTTTCATGCGGAACCGATCGTGACGTGCGTGGGCGACTGGTGAAATCGCAGGCATGGAACGCTTCAGTGAATTATGGTGATGCCGGATCGGCCGGTAGCATTACTTGGACAACGACAACGACCACCGTATCTATCCCTACCAGTACCTATTTCTCAGCGGTTGTGGACTCCACCGTCACATCCAGAAAGTGGTGAACGGCATGGATATAGTGAATGATGTTCCTACCGTGGTGATACTGCTGGTGGCCTCGCTGATCATCGGCTGTATCTTCGGATCTTTCCTGAATGTAGTGATATGGCGTGTGCCGAACCACATAAGCATCACCAATCCGAAACGTAGCTTTTGTCCGAAATGCGAAGCGCCAATCGCTTGGTATGACAATATTCCCATCTTTTCCTGGTTGGCACTCGGCGCGAAATGCCGACACTGCAAGGAACCGATTGCCGCACGATATCCGCTGGTCGAATCGCTTGGCGGACTGTCCTTCCTTGCCGTAACCGCAGGTGGAATGTTCGGCGCATACCCGTTGTGGGCACTACCCGTGCTGTACGTGTTCGCATGCGTGTCCATCGTCATAGCGTTCATCGACTTGGACCACCATCTCATCCTCAACGTAGTGCTACTGCCGACGCTTATCGCAACGGTGTTGCTGCTGGCTGTGGCATCGTTTGGCATAGGGGAGTGGACTCGTCTTGGTCGCGGAGCGCTCTGCGCGCTGATTCTCTTCGTGTTCTATTTCGTACTCTCACTCATCTGGAAAGGTGGTATGGGAGACGGCGACATCAAACTCGCGTTCATTCTCGGATTACTGCTTGGCTGGCTTGGCTGGCCGCAATTCATCATTGGATCGTTCGCCGCGTTCTTCATCGGCGGTGCCATCAGCTTGGTATTGCTGGCCAGCAAAAAGGTCGACCTTCATGGAGGCATCCCCTTCGGGCCATCCATGCTGCTCGGCGCATGGCTTGGCATTTTCGCCGGCGTACCAATCGCCACACTATACCTGCAACTCACCGGACTTGCGTAACGCATCCGCATACAAGACCCATATATATAAGGAGAGACCATGAGAGCAATAACGGCGCTGTCGATTGCGAGCGACGCCATACGAGCGGCGGTCATAGCCGACCCCTATACGGATTCGCCGACCATCAAACACTTCCAGGCGCTTCCGCTGCCCGTTGGAGCTGTGGTGGATGGCGAAGTGGTGGACGCCGAAGTGGTCACCGGTCTACTGAAAACGTTGGTGCAACGCTTCAAGTTCCCGCGTGAGAACACCATACTCGTTTATTCGAGCCGTCGTATGGTGTTCCGTGAGGCGGACTTCCCCTACATGTCCCTAGCTGATTTACGCTCAACCCTGCCATTCCAGGCCAAAGGCATGATTCCATTGCCCATTGAGGAATCCGAACTTGACTTCGTGCCGTTGTCTGTAGTGGATGACGAGCAGAACGGCAAGCAGCTTCATGGCATTCTCGTAGCCACTCTGCGCGGTGGTCTGGAAAAAACTGCGTATACCGCAGAAGAAGCGGGTTTCGTGATCACCTCCATCGACGCCGGTCCGTTCGCGTTGGCCCGCCTGTTCAGCGACACCAACCAGGCGCAGACCGAAGCGGTGGTCAACATCAACGGCAACTGCACCGACGTGATCGTGCTCAATAACGGAAAACCCGCCTATATGCGCGTCGTGCCGTCCGGTGCCGACGACGTGTCCGACGCCATCGCCAATGCGCTGAGCATCTCCTTCGAAGACGCGGAACGCATCAAAAACCAGATTGGTCTGCAAAATGTGACCGGTGACGAACGTCTCGAAAAAGCCGAGGAAGTCATTCGTGAAACCACGGCGCAGCTCATCGTCGGTATTCGCAATACGTTGAACATGTACGACGTCGACCATGCGGACAGCACCATCAGCGGCATCATCCTCACCGGTACGGGTGCGCGACTCATTGGTCTGCCCCCAGTGTTGGCAAGCTCCATCAACAAGATGGTGCGCATTGGCGATCCGTTCATCCGCTTCAAGCTGTCCAAGGAAGTCGAACGTCAGAACATTGTGGCGCACGCGGTCGATTTAGGCGGGGTGCTGGGACTGGTCATCGGAAAGAAGCCGAGGTGAGTGTGATTATGAAACTTGATATGAAATCCAAGAAAAACAAGGCCAACTCCCACCGTGGACGTGGCAAGGAAGTCGCCTATCCGGACACTTCGGACGGTCAGAAGGGCACCCTGCTATCCATGAACGTCTCCGATATCAGCAATGCGTTGAAAGCGGGCGGTATCGGCAAGCGTAGCACCGCGCCGGAAAACCCAGCCGACTGGACCATGCGCGCTAACCTGATTCCGCGTTCCATCGTCGGATTGAATCGCGATCGAGCCATCAAATACCTGTTAACGTATGTGCTGATCGGCGTGCTCATTGTATCTTTGGTGGTCAGCGTGTTCATGTTCGCCCAATCCACATGGGCGGACCATCGTGTGGAAGTGGCTCAACAGAAGACCATTTCCCTGCAAAAGGAGAAAGCGCAGTTCAAGGATGTCGAAGACACGTTGAATTCGCTGGACGATGCGCAGAAGGCGAAGATTGCCATGCTGTATGACGAAATGGACTGGATGAAGGTCGCCGATTCGCTGAACAGCTCGCTTCCGGAAGGCGGCCAGTATACGAATCTGGAACTCAAAAGCTTCCAGATCGCTTCATCGAACAATTCGTCCTCATCCTCCGACAATACGTCCACTGTGTGGTCTGGTAACGGCGTGATTTCCGCGGACTTCACCATCGAATCGCCGAATTTCTACTCGGCCAAGGACTTTATCAACAATTTCGCCTCGATCCCCACGTACAAGACGGGTTATGTGAGCTCTATTACCAAGAATGACAGTGAAGGTGGCACCACCTACACGTATACCGGAACGATTTCACTGGTGATGGACGGCAACACCACTTCGCGAAGCGACAACTCAGCAGGCGCGACCCAGGCCAACCGTGATTTGCTCGCCAAGCTGCGCGCAAGCCTCGACAAGGCTGCGTCCGGACAGTCTGATGCTTCTGCCAACCAGTCGACTGACACCTCATCCGATGCCAGCGGATCGTCCAACTGATAAGCAGGAGGAAATATGAACAAGCATAAAATCGCATGGATCGCACTGGCCGTCGGCATCGTAGTGGTGCTGATGTTGACATGGCTTGTAGGCGTATCTCCGCGTCTTACACACATTAAGGAAGCCGACGCGCAGACTGCGCAGATCGAAGAAAGCAACAAGAAAACGCGTGACCAGATTGAAACGCTGCGTATGGCGAGCGAGACGATCGGCCTGCAGAAGGATCGTTTGCGTCAGCTGCAGCGCCAGATTCCTGACGGCTATAACCAAAACGAATTCATCGATTCGTTGAATGCCGCTGCTGATGGTGCGGGCGTCTCCATCCAGTCTGTGACCTTCGATGAGGCCACCACCGCTGAAGTGCCGTCCGAAATGCAGGGAACCATCAAAGCCGGCCGGCTTGTGCAGGTTCCGGTGAGCATTACTGCGAATGGCAGCTATGATGCAATGCGTGGCTTCGTTCAGGCCGTGCAGGGCATCAACCGTATTGCCGTTCCTGAAGATGTGACGTACACCCTTGATAAGGGCGGCGACGCCACCAAGAACAACGTGACCATCAATTGTAAAATCTGGTCGCTGCTGCTTAACAATGACACCGTCGAAGACGAGAACGTTACCAAGCAGTGACAAACAATACATAAAGAACGATTCTCTCCTTATTCATTACATGGGGCCTTCCGTATTCGCGGGAAGCCCCTTTCCTTATGTATCTTCACATATTCTTATGTGTTTTCATTCGGTTCTTGCATCAATTTGCCGTTCATCCCCATCGGAAATCACGTAACTTGCCATGCCGTGAAACTGTCAGGCAAAACTGTCAGCATGTGACGGTAGGCTTTGCGCTTGTAAAGACCCCAAACCATTCAATCCAGAAGGTGCATTGTGGCTGTATCCAAACTCGATGAAGTCGTATCCCTTGCCAAGCGTCGTGGCTTTGTTTTTCCCGCCGGTGAAATCTACGGCGGAACCCGTTCCGCATGGGATTACGGTCCGCTCGGCGTGGCGCTGAAGGACAATATCAAGCGCGAATGGTGGCGCTCCATGGTCGTCACCCGTGGCGACGTGGTGGGCGTGGACACCTCCATCATCCTGCCGACCCCCGTGTGGGTGGCTTCCGGCCACGTGGCCGTCTTCAACGATCCGCTGGTCGAGTGCCTCAACTGCCATAAGCGCCAGCGTTCCGACAAGCTTGAGGAATCCTACGCCGAGAAGCATGGAGACAAGCTGCCGGAGAACGGCATGGCCGACATCGTGTGCCCCGACTGCGGCACCCGCGGCAAGTGGACCGAACCGCGCGACTTCAACATGATGCTGCGCACCCACCTCGGCCCGGTCGAGGACGAGAACTCCCTGCACTACCTGCGTCCGGAAACCGCGCAGGGCATCTTCGTGGACTTCAAGAACGTGATGACCTCTTCCCGCAAGAAGCCGCCGTTCGGCATCGCCAACATGGGCAAGTCCTTCCGTAACGAGATCACCCCGGGCAACTTCATCTTCCGTACCCGTGAGTTCGAGCAGATGGAAATGGAATTCTTCGTCAAGCCCGGCGAGGACGAAGCCTGGCACCAGTACTGGATCGACGCCCGTACCCAGTGGTACCTCGACCTCGGCGTCAAGCCGGAGAACCTGCGCCACTACGAGCATCCGAAGGAGAAGCTGGCCCACTATTCGAAGCGCACCGTCGACATCGAATACAAGTTCGGCTTTCAGGGCTCCGATTGGGGCGAGCTCGAAGGCATCGCCAACCGTACCGACTTCGACCTGTCCGCGCACGCGGAGCACTCCGGCGAGGACCTGAGCTACTTCAACCAGGCCACCGGCGAGAAGTACGTGCCGTACGTCATTGAGCCGGCCGCCGGCCTGACCCGTTCCCTCATGTGCTTCCTCGTCGACGCCTACGACGTGGACGAGGCTCCGAACACCAAGGGCGGCGTGGACAAGCGCACCGTCCTGCACCTCGACCCGCGTCTGGCTCCGGTCAAGGCCGCCGTGTTGCCGCTGAGCAAGAAGCCCGATCTGCAGAACGTGGCGCAGAAGCTCGCCGCCGACCTGCGCCAGAACGAGTGGATGATCGACTACGACGAGGCCGGCGCGATCGGCCGTCGTTACCGTCGTGAAGACGAGATCGGCACTCCGCTGTGCGTCACCGTCGACTTCGACACCCTCGACGACCAGGCCGTCACCATCCGTGAACGCGATACCATGCAGCAGGAGCGCGTCAGCCTCGACAAGGTGGCCGACTACATCGCCGAGCGTATCGGCGAGAAGCGCGTCAGCGTGCCGCAGATGCCGGTCGAAATGGGCGGCGAGGCTTGGCCTGAGTCCGTCAAGATCGCCGAAGCCGGTGGCCTGTACTGATCGCCCCGAATCGGTCATATCGAACGGAACAAGTCTGACCTATGCCAGATAGCATTGTGAATGCCTACGAGGAATCCGACGTGCTCGACCCGCGTACCGACGCGGAACGGCCGTCGGTTCCTCCCGTTATAAAGCCCGTTGATTTGGGTCCGGTGCACGTCGAAACGCCGGTGGTGCTTTCGCCTATGGCGGGCGTCACCAACTGGCCGTTCCGCGTGATCTGCGAAAGCTACGGTCCCGACGGTCTGTACGTGGCGGAAATGATCACCGCGCGCGCATTGGTGGCCCGCAATCCGAAAGCCCTGCGCCTATGCCGTTTCGCACCCAGCGAGAAGATTCGCTCGCTGCAGCTGTACGGCGTCAATCCCTCGATTGTGGAGCAGGCCGCGAAAATCGTCATCGACGAGAACATGGCCGACCATGTCGACCTCAACTTCGGCTGCCCGGTGCCCAAGGTGACGCGTCGTGGCGGCGGTTCCGCGCTGCCATGGAAGACGGACCTGTTCCGTGAGATCATCCAACGCGTGGTCAAGGTGTGCGACGCGGCCAACGTGCCGGTCACGGCCAAAATCCGCGTCGGCATCGACCATGAACACGAGACGTTCCTCGAAGCCGGGCACATCGCGCAGGAGGAAGGCTGCAAGGCCGTCACCCTGCACGCGCGCACCACCGCCGAATATTACGGTGGGCATTCCGATTGGTCCCGCATCGGCGAGCTGGTTTCCGAGCTTGATATTCCCGTCTTCGGCAACGGGGATATTTGGGGTGCCAACGACGCGTTGGCGATGGTCGCCGAAACCGGTTGCGCGGGTGTTGCGATCGGCCGCGGCTGCCAAGGCCGTCCATGGTTGTTCGCCGACATCAAGAACGCGTTCGCCGGCAGTGACGAGCGCGTCGACCCCACGCTGGGCGACGTGTGCCGCGTGATCGAACGGCATGCCGAACTGCTGACCGAATTCTATGATGGCGACGAGCGGATGGCCGTGCATGACCTGCGCAAGCACGTCGCGTGGTATCTGAAGGGCTTCCCCGTGGGCGGTTCCACACGCCGTGCGTTCATGGAATGTGAAAATCTTGAGGATGTCCGGCGCGAGATAGGCAGACTCGACCCGAACATTCGGTTCCCAGAACGCATCGCCGACAAGCCAAGGGGGCGCGTGCGCTTCGCCAAAAAGGTGCATCTGCCTTACGGATGGTTGGAATCCCGGGAAACCACGCACGAGGAGCGTGAGGCGCTGTTCGGGGATGACCCGATGGATGCCAGCTACTAAAGCCCGTCACGCATGTTCGAAGAGCCGTGTACAAATGACTGAAGGGGTCAACGCAGGCAGAATGAACATGCTGACAGCAAAAAAGTGAAAAAACGGTGGTACACGCCTGGAAAAGTGCGCGTATCATCGGCGCGATTGCGATAGAGTTGTGCATGTACGTGAGTGAACAGGAGACAATGGTGAGCGAGATTGCCCAGACTGACAATTTCAACGACAAGACCAACATCAAGGTCGTCGGTGTCGGTGGAGCCGGCGGCAACGCTGTCAATCGCATGATTACTGAAGGTCTTCAAAGCGTCGAATTTATTGCGATCAACACTGATGCAAAGGATCTGCTGCGTTCCGACGCAGATGTCAAAATCTCGCTGAACGATGCCTCCAGCCGTGGTCTGGGCGCTGGCGCCGACCCGGAGAAGGGTGCCAAGGCAGCGCAGGATCATCAGTCCGACATCGAAGAGGCGCTTAAGGGATCCGACATGGTGTTCGTCACCTGTGGTGAGGGCGGTGGCACCGGAACCGGCGCCAGCCCGATCGTGGCGCGTGCCGCCCATCAGCAGGGGGCATTGACCATCGCTGTGGTCACCCGTCCGTTCAGCTTCGAAGGCCCGCAGCGTTCCGCTTCCGCGGCGCTTGGCATCGAGAACCTGCGCAAGGAAGTCGACGCGCTGATTGTCATTCCGAACGACCGACTGCTGGAACTGTCCGACCGCACCATTGGCATCGTCGACGCGTTCAAGACCGCCGACACCGCACTGCTGGCCGGCGTGCAGGGCATCACCGACCTGATTACCTCGAATTCGTACATCCACGTTGATTTCAACGATGTCAACGCGATTCTGCGTGGTGCCGGCACCGCGCTGTTCGGCATCGGTTCCGCTCGGGGAGAGGACCGCGCCACGCAGGCCGCGGAAATCGCCATCAGCTCGCCGCTGCTGGAGGAAAGCATCGAGGGTGCGCATGGCGCACTGATCAACATCGCCGGTCCGACCGACCTGAAGCTGCAGGAAGCCGCAGCCGCGGTCGCGCTGGTGCAGAAGGCCATCCATCCGGAAGCGCAGATCATCTGGGGCCTGTCCCTGGACGACGCCTACGGCGACGAGGTGCGTGTCACCGTCATCGCGGCAGGTTTCGATGCCAATTCTAAGAAGCCCGACCAGCCGGCCGAAGAAAAGCCGGCCGCGGCCAAGGAAAACACGGTACCGCTGTCCGCGTTGTCCGCCGGCGTGCAGGCTCCCGCCCAGCAGCCGCAGCCGGTGCAGACTCCGGCGGTGCCGCAGGTGCAGCCGCTGTCCAGCTACATTCCGTCCACTCCGGACCAGAACGTCGCCTCGTTCGACCAGACCACCGAGCATGAAGTGGTTTCGGCTAACGATCCGGGCGACCTCGATATTCCGGATTTCCTGCGCTAAAGTCAACGCGTAGACGCGAAAGGAACATACATGGCAGGTTTCATGAAGAACGCGATGTCGTACTTGGGAATGTCCGACGTCGCCGAGGGCGAGGATGATTTCGAGGATGACGTCGACACCGGCGAGACCTCGTTCGATTCGGATCATTCCGTCACCCCGATGCCTTCCTCTTCGGCTTCCGCTTCCACGCCGTCCGCTCCGCGTGAGCAGTCCAACCCGTTCCAGGGGGGTAGAGTTAGCCGCATCACCACCATCCATCCGAAGACCTATGACGATGCGCAGATGGTCGGTCGCGCCATTCGTGACGGCATTCCGGTGGTGCTGAACCTGACAGGTGTGGCCGAAGCCGTGGCATACCGCATCGTCGACTTCTCCGCCGGTGTGGTGTTCGGCGTGCGCGGCTCCATCGAACGCGTCACTCCGCGCGTGTTCCTGCTGAGCCCGGCCCAAGTGAACATCAAGGTCGAGGAGCCTGAAGACAAGGGTCCGGCCCACGACCTGTTCGCCGACTGAGCCGTGTAGCACAGAGCAAGCACAAATCAGACGATTATGCCCCCACTGAAAGCGGGGGCATTTTGTTATGCGCGCTTGATACAGTGGCAACGTGATTCTCTCGATAATTGGTAGCGTCGTCCATTTTCTGGTCAACGCCTATATCCTGGTGCTGTTCGTCCGCATGATTCTCGACTGGGTGTTGGCATTGTCGCCGACGTGGCGGCCAAGCGGAATCGTGGCCTCGTTGTTCGACGCCATCTACCAGCTGACGGAGCCGCCGTTAAGGTGGTTGCGGCAGTATATTCGTCCCGTTCCGCTCGGACCGATCTATTTTGACGTCGCGTATCTTGTGCTTTATTTCGTTCTTGTGGTCATTGATTTCCTTATTTAGCACCTCTAAAAAACCGTTTTTCCGCAAAATATCTATGGTTTCGTGCTAGAGTCGAACACTGAAAGCAACAACAGTAAGGCATCAAGCCCAAAGCGAGGTGTAAGGATTTATGGCTCTGTTGACGCCGAAAGATATTAGGGAGCATACTTTCCAGACCGTAAGGTTCAAGGAAGGCTATGACGTCGATGAAGTCGATGACTTCCTCGATCAGGTAACCGAGACGGTGGAAGCCCTTGGCAAGCAGGCAGTTGCCGGCGGACAGGCCACGCAGTCTCTTGTCCCGGATGTCGCAGGACTCAATTCCAAGATTTCCGAGTTGAATGCTCAGATCCAGTCCCTGCAGCAGGAGAACGCGACGCTGAAGTCCGCCTCCGAGCAGGCAGCTGGTGCGGGAGACCAGGCCGCTCAGGCCGCTCAGGCCGCGGCCGCCAAGCTTTCCGAGGCAGAGGAAAGCAATCGTGCGCTGTCTTCCCAGAACGAGCAGCTCAAGGGGCAGATCGATCGTCTGTCCGCGCAGGTCGATCAGCTCACCGCCCAGGCAGCCGAAGCGGCCGGTCAGGCCGACCTTGGCGAGCAGCTTACCGCCGTGCAGCACGAGCGTGACACGTTCCGCGCACAGACCGAGGACCTGTCCCGTCAGCTGGCATCGGCCCAGGAGCAGGTGGTCGTGGCTCAGCGTCAGAAGGAGCAGATCGATCAGCTCACCGCAAAGCTTCAGGAAGCGCAGGACCAGGTCGCTCAGGCCCAGCAGCTCACTCAGGAGCATGCTGCCCAGTCCCAGCAGCAGGATGCCCAGGTGAAGCAGCAGGCCATGCAGATCCAGCAGCTTGCCCAGCAACTGAAGGATTCCCAGATTCGCGAGGCACAGCTGCGCGAACAGGTCGCCAAGTCCGAGCCGAGCACCGAAACCGGCAGCCTGCAGAAGATCGCAGGTGCCGCGGCAAGCGCCAATACCGAGCCGGAGCGCGCCACCGCCATGCTGACGCTGGCCATGCAGCTGCACGACCAGTACGTCGACAAGGGCAAGGCCAAGGCCAAGGAGATCACCGAGGAAAGCCAGCGCAAGTACGAAGAGATCATCGGCAGCGCCAACGACTACTCCAACCGCACTCGTTCCGAGGCTGACCAGTACTCCACCGACACCCGCGCCAACGCCGACAACTACCTGTCCGGCAAGACCCAGGATGGCGATGCCTATCTGGCACAGAAGCAGCAGGATGGCGATGCGTACCTGAACCAGAAGACCGAGGAGGGCGACGCCTACCTTGCGCAGAAGACCGAGGAAGGCAATGCCTATCTGGCCGGCAAGCAGCAGGATGGCGACGCTTATCTGGAGCAGAAGCAGCAGGAAGGCGACGCCTACTTCGCGCAGAAGCAGGAAGAGGGCGACGGCTACCTGGCTCAGAAGACCCAGGACGCCGACACGTACTTCTCCGACAAGCACACCGAGGCCGACAACTACGAAGCCGAAGTGCAGAAGCGCGCCTTCGACTACGATTCGAAGACCCGTACCGCTGCCGACGACTACGCCCAGCAGGTCCGCGACAACCTCGAGACCCAGACCAAGGTCATCGAAGGCAACATCAAGGGCCTCAAGCAGTTCGAAACCGAATACCGTGCACGACTCACCGACTTCCTCGGCCAGCTCGTCAACCAGGTGTCCGATACGAACAACTACGACCAGGACCCTCAGGACAACAACGACTGAGATTAGCCTGTGTCTGACATCATGAAGAATGATCAAAGACGGCTGCGCGACCGCGTGGCCGTCTTTGCGTGTATTGCGATCGCGACGATCGCGATTGACCAGCTCACCAAGATGTGGGCTTTGTCCGCATTGGCCGATGGCCGTACCATACGCGTGATTCCCGGCCTGCTTTCGTTGACATTGGTGCGTAATCCAGGCGCCTCGCTCGGCATGGGCTCCGGCATGACGTGGCTGATTTCCCTGCTGGCGATGGCGGCCTGCGTGGCGTTGGTCGTACTTGCCGTCCGCACCATTTCCATGAAATGGACGGTGCTGTTCGCCTTCGCCTTCGCAGGAGCGTTCGGCAACCTCATCGACCGCGTCATCTACGCGGAAGGGTTCCTCAACGGCAAGGTCGTGGATTTCCTGAACTACGGATGGTCCATCGGCAACGTGGCGGACATCTTCCTCATGCTCGCGGGCGTTGCGGCGGTGCTGCTGCTGTTCCTCGGGGAACCGTTCAGCCAAAAGGACCTTGACGAGGCCAACGGCAAGACGCTTGGTGATGATGCGAACGCAACCGACGACGGGGCGAAAGCAGCATGAGCCGTCTCGTACCCGCTCCCGACGCGCTCGTCGGCAAACGATTCGACGTCGCGGTCGCCAAAATGCTTGGCATTTCCCGGGCCAAGGCGGCCGACCTCATCGAAAGCGGACAGGCGCGCGTGCTCGGCAGGGACATTTCCAAATCGTCGACCCTGCAGGCAGGCGAAACCGTAGAATTCGACATCGTCGAGGAACGGTCCGAACCGGAACCGATCGCCCATGACATGGCCGTCGTCTATGAGGACGACGATGTGGTCGTGGTGGACAAGCCGGTCGGCGTCGCCGCGCACGCATCCGTCGGATGGACCGGTCCGACGGTGCTTGGCAGCCTGATCGACAGGGGAGTGCACATCACGTCATATGGCGCGGCAGGCCGTCAAGGCATCGTGTCACGACTCGACGTGGGCACATCGGGACTGATGCTCGTATGCAAGTCCGATCTTGCGTACGTGGAGATGCGCCGGCAGTTCGCCGAACATGAGGTCGTCAAAACATATCACGCACTCGTGCAAGGCAATCTCAAAGAAGACAAAGCCACCATCGAAGCGCCGATCGGACGCGCCAAAGTCTCCGACTTCCGCTTCTGCGTGACACCGGCCGGCAAAGAGGCCATCACGCATTGGGACGTGATGGAACGTTTCGGCGAAGCCACGCTCGTATCCGTGAACCTGGAAACCGGCCGCACCCATCAGATCCGCGTGCATTTCTCATCCATCGGGCATCCGTTGGCGGGGGACGCCATGTACGGCGCGAATCCGCAGCTGAGCGAGGCGCTTGGCCTTGAACGGCAATGGCTGCACGCCATGCAATTGGAATTCCGCCATCCGCGTACGCACGTGTGGACCACGGTGAAATCGCACTATCCCGCCGACCTGCAGCATGCGCTTGACGTGATGCGCGCACGGCACGCCGACCAGTCCCTATAAAAGTGTGGCCGGACGGCCAGAAACGACTCCACGCCGTCATGAAGCCCAGCTAAATTGGAACGCATGGCTACTTCCGCAAATTTCGTGCAACTGCATAATCACACGCATTATTCGCTGCTCGACGGCGCATCGAAAATACCGGATCTGGTCAAGCGCGCCAAGGAACTGGGCATGCCGGCCGTCGGCATCACCGACCACGGCAACATGCATGGCGCGTATGAGATGTGGAGCGCCGCGGTCAACGCCGGCATCAAGCCGATCATCGGCATCGAAGCCTATGTGACGCCGGAAACCGCACGTCAGGACCCCACCCGTGTGAGCTGGGACACCAACTGGAATCCTGATCTGGATCCGCTGCATCGCCGCCGTAACCCGGATGATGTGTCCGGCGGCGGTGTCATCACCCACCTGACCATGTGGGCAGAAAACGACGAAGGCCTCGTCAACCTCATGAAAGCCTCCACCGACGCGAACCTTGAAGGCCGAGTCATGCGCTATCCGCGTATGGATAAGGAAATCCTCGCCAAATATTCGAAAGGCATCATCGCCTCGTCCGGCTGCCCGTCGGGCATCATCCAGACTCGTCTGCGCCTGGGCCAGTTCGATGACGCGTTGCGTGCCGCCGGCGAATTCCAAGACATTTTCGGCCGCGATAATTTCTACATCGAATTCATGGACCACGGCCTGAAAATCGAAAAGCAAGTGACCGACGGGCTGCTCGACATCGCAAAAAAGCTCAACGCGCCGCTGCTGGCCACCAACGATTCCCATTACACGCGTGCCGAAGACGCCGGCGCGCAGGACGCCATGCTGTGCATCAACTCCGGCTCCACGCTGGACGAGCCGGGCCGATTCAAATTCGACGGCACCGGCTACTACATCAAATCCGCCGAGGAAATGCGCGAACTGTTCAAAGACCTTCCCGAAGCGTGCGACAACACGTTGGAGATCGCCGAACGCTGCAACGTCATGTTCGACGATCATGAAGACGGCGCGTTCATGCCGCAATTCGACTGTCCGGAAGGCTGGGACGAGACGTCGCTGTTCCTGAAGAAGGTCGAGGAAGGCCTGGAACGCCGGTACAACGGCAAGCCGTCGCTCGAAGTGCTGCGGCAGGCCGACTACGAATGCGGCGTGATCTGCCAGATGCAGTTCTGCGGCTACTTCCTCGTCGTGGCCGACTACATCAACTGGGCGAAGGCCCACGGCGTGATGGTGGGGCCGGGCCGTGGCTCCGCCGCAGGCGCCATGGTCGCGTATGCGATGGGCATCACCGAACTTGATCCGCTTGAACACGGTCTGATCTTCGAACGATTCCTCAATCCGGAACGTGTCTCACTGCCTGATATCGACGTCGACTTCGACCCGGACGGTCGTGGACGCGTGCTCGACTACGTGGGTGAGAAATACGGACGTGACAAAGTGGCGCAGTGCGTGATCTACGGCACCATCAAAACCAAGCAGGCGCTGAAGGACTCCGCCCGCATCATGGGATACGACTTCTCCGTCGGAGACAAGATCACCAAAGCCCTGCCTCCCGCACAGACCGGCGGCAAGGACATTCCGCTGCACGACATCTTCGACCCAAGCGCGAAACGATACGCGGAAGCACGCGAATTCCGCGAACTGTACGATTCCGACCCGGACGCGAAACGCATCACGGACGAGGCGATGGGCATCGAAGGTCTGATTCGTCAGACCGGTGTGCACGCCTGCGCCACCATCATGGGCAGCGAGCCGATCACCAACACGTCGCCGCTGCTGGAACGTACCGACGGCACCGTCACCACCACGCTCGAATACCATACGTGCGAAACGCTCGGTCTGGTCAAGATGGACTTCCTCGGACTTTCCAACTTGACGGTGATCCGAGACACCCTGAACAACATCGAGGCGAACGGCAAGGAACGCATCGACCATACGAAGATTCCGCTGGACGACCGCCCCACCTACGACCTGCTGTCCCGTGGCGACACGCTCGGCGTGTTCCAGCTCGATTCCGACGGCATGCGCTCGCTGCTGAAAACGTTGAAGCCGAACAACTTCAACGATATTTCCGCACTGATCGCGCTGTACCGTCCAGGTCCGATGGATATGGATTCGCACACCAACTATGCGAAGCGCAAGAACGGTCTGCAGAAGATCACGCCAATCCACCCCGAAGTGGCCGAACCGCTTAAGGAAGTGCTCGACGAGACCTACGGTCTGATCGTCTACCAGGAGCAGGTGCAGTCCGCGGCGCGAATCCTCGCCGGCTATTCGCTGGGCAAGGCAGACGTGCTGCGTCGAGCGATGGGCAAGAAGAAGCCGGAAGTGCTGGCCAAGGAGAAGATTCCGTTCTTCGCCGGCATGAAGGAGCATGGATATTCCGAAGAGGCCGCGCAGGCCGTGTGGGACATCCTCGTACCGTTCTCCGGCTACGCGTTCAACAAGGCGCATTCGGCCGCATACGGTTTGATCTCCTACTGGACCGCGTATCTGAAAACGCATTATCCGGTGGAGTTCATGGCCGCCCTGCTGCAAGGCGCCAGCACGAACAAAGACAAGACCGCGCTGTACCTGGGCGAGGCGCGACGCATGGGCATCCAGGTGCTTTCTCCGGACGTGAACGAGTCGGTGTACGAGTATTCGGCAGTCGGCGACGTCGTGCGATTCGGTCTCGGCGCCATCCGCAACGTCGGCAAGAACGCGGTCGATGCGATCATCGCGGAACGTGAGAACGGCCACGGCAAGTACGTGAACTTCACCGATTTCATCAAACGCGTGCCGTTGGAGGCGCTGAACAGGCGATTGGTGGAATCGCTGATCAAGGCCGGCGCGTTCGACTCGATCGACCCGAACCGTCGTGCGCTGTTCACCATCCACGAAACGGCCATCAATTCGGTCGTCGGCCTGAAACGCAAGCAGGCGGAAGGCCAGTTCGACCTGTTCGCCGACCTGGACGATTCCAAAGAGAACGATTCCGCCATGGGAGACGCCATGGTGCAGGTGCCCGACGTGGAGGAGTGGGACAAGAAAACCAAGCTCAACTTCGAACGTGAGATGCTTGGCCTGTACGTGTCCGACCATCCGTTGAGCGGCATGCAGTCGATTCTGGTGTCGTTGCGCGAAATGTCGATAGCGCACCTGATCGACCGCGCGGGAAGCATGCCGGACGGCCAGCAGGTGACGATCGCGGGCCTGATCACGAACGTGGACCGCCGCGTGTCGAAAAAGGGCAATCCGTGGGCCATCGTAACCGTCGAGGATTTGGAAAGTTCCATCCAATGCATGTTCTTCGGCAAGGTGTACGAGGCCGCCGCGCCCGAGCTCGCCGTCGACACCGTGGTACAGATCCGCGGCCAGGTGGAGAAGCGCGATGAGACAGTGAGCATGCGCGCCACCGAATTCACCGTGCCGACGTTGGAGGCGCAGGATGAACGTCCGCTGACGATTGTGCTGCCGCCGATCGCGCTCGACCAGTCGCATGTGCGGCGGCTCGGGCAGATTCTGACCAGCCATCCCGGCCCGTGCGAGGTGAAACTGGCGTTGATGGACGACAAAGGCAACGCCAAGGTGCTGACGTTCGGAGACCGGTTCCGCGTCAAACGCGACACGTCGCTGTTCGCCGAAATCAAGATTCTCTTCGGACCGAGCTCGCTTCCGTTGGCCTGAGCGGTTTGACTTGAACGGTTTGACCTGAACAGGTTTTTGATTGCCGGCCGATGCTGAATGGCGTCGACCGGCATATATTTTTCGCGGAAATCGGCATGGCATGGAAAACGGTGGATCTGCGTGTCTCACAATGCGGCTGAATGTGAGACGACGGGACGTTCTCGTGACTTGGCGTTGTTACCATGGGGCGTTATGAGCGAAGAAAACTATATGCGAATCATTGACCTGCGCGGCAAGAAGCTGACCCGAGCCGAAATGCTGGAAGCCATGCCCCGCGCCGAGATGGGCACCAACGAGGCCACTGAGCTCGTACAGCCGATCCTCGATGATGTGAAGGCCCGCGGCGCTGCGGCCCTGCGCGACTTCGCGGAGAAGTTCGACCATATCCGTCCCGAGCATCTGCGTGTGCCGGTCGAGGCCATGAAGGCCGCCGTCGACGAGCTCGATCCGGAAGTGCGCGCCGCCATCGAGGAATCCGTGCGCCGCTGCCGCGCCGTATCCGCATCCCAGGTGCCGGCCCCGTTCCACACCGACCTGGCCGAAGGCGCGCGCGTCGCCGAACGTTGGATTCCGGTGCAGCGCGTCGGCCTGTACGTGCCGGGAGGCAAGGCCGTCTACCCGAGCTCCGTCATCATGAACGTGGTGCCGGCGCAGGCCGCAGGCGTCGAATCGCTGGCCATCGCCACCCCGCCGAGCCGCAGCAACTCCGACGGCCTGCCGGACAAGACCATCCTCGCCACCTGCGCCATCCTCGGCGTGGACGAGGTGTACGCGGTCGGCGGCGCTCAGGCCATCGCCATGTTCGCTTACGGCGCCAAGGGCTCCGAACCGCAGGACGGCGAGATTCTGTGCGATCCGGTGGACAAGATCACCGGCCCGGGCAACATCTTCGTCGCCACCGCCAAGCGCATGGTCTCCGGCATCGTCGGCATCGACGCCGTCGCCGGTCCGACCGAAATCGCCATCATCGCCGACAAGGGTGCCAACCCAAGCTGGCTCGCCGCCGATCTGATCGGCCAGGCTGAACATGACGAGCTCGCCGGTTCCGTGCTTATCACCGACAGCGAAGACATCGCCGACAAGGTGCAGGAGAGCCTCAAGTACCGCGTGCCTCGCACCGAGCACGCCGAGCGCGTCAACACGTCGCTGCGCGGCCGCCAGTCCGGCATCATCCTCACAGACGGCATCGAACAGTCCATCGACGCGGCCAACGCGTACGCGGCCGAACACCTTGAAGTGCAGACCGCTGATCCGGATGCCGTGATCGCCAAGATCCGCAACGCCGGCGCCATCTTCCGTGGCCCGTACTCCCCGGTTCCGCTGGGCGACTACATGTCCGGTTCCAACCACGTGCTGCCGACCTCCGGCACCGCGCGCTTCGCCGCCGGCCTCGGCGTGCACACCTTCATGAAGCCGGTCGAAGTCATCGAATACGACGAGCAGGGACTGAAGACCCTCGCCGCCCGTGTGAACGCCTTCGCCGTCTCCGAAGATCTGCCGGCACACGGCGAATGCGTGCTGAGCCGCTTCATCGACGACCCGTACAACAAGGCGACCATCAAGGAACAGGAAGAGCAGGCCGGCCTCCGATGAGCGAGACTTCCAGCAACGCGATTCCGGCATATCTGCCGCTGCGCAACGACCTGATCGGCGAAGAACCGTACGGCGCGCCGCAGCTCGACGTGCCGGTGTGCCTCAACGTCAACGAGAATCCGTACGCGCCCGAACCGGCCGTGGTGGAAACCATCGCCCAGCGTGTCAAGGAGATCGCCCCGACGCTCAACCGTTATCCGGACCGCGAGCACATCGAACTGCGCAAGGCGTTCTCCACATATCTAGAACGCGAATCGGGCGTGAAGCTCAGCGTCGACCAGTTGTGGGGCGCCAACGGCTCCAACGAGATCATGCTGCAGCTGTTCCAGGCGTTCGGCGGCCCTGGCCGCATCGCGCTCGGCTGCGATCCGACGTACTCCATGTATCCGGAATACGCGCGCGACACGTTCACCACGTGGAAGCTTGCGCACCGCAACGCCGATTTCACGCTTGACGTGGACGCCACCATCAAGGCGATCGAAGACGTCAAGCCGGCCATGATCGTGCTCACCAGCCCGAACAATCCGACCGGCACCCCGCTCAAGCCGGAAGATCTGAAGCGCGTGCTCGAAGCCGCCCGTACCGCCGAAGTGGCAGGCGCCGCCGAAGGCGTGCATCCGGTGGTCGTGGTGGACGAGGCGTACATCGAATTCCGAGATCCGGGCACGCCCACCGCGCTGGAACTCATCGGCGAATACGAAAACCTCGCCGTCAGCCGCACCATGAGCAAGGCGTTCGCCTTCGCCGGCGCACGCGTCGGCTACCTGGCCGCCAACAAGGGCATCATCGACTGCGTGCGCATCGTGCGCATGCCGTACCACCTGTCCGCCGTCACCCAGGCCGCCGCCCTCGCCGCGTTCGAACACACCGACGAACAGCTGAGCCGCGTGGCGCACCTGCGCGAAACCCGCAACGCCACCTCCGCATGGCTCAAGGAGCAGACCTACAAGGGCCAGCCGCTCGAAGTGGCCGAAACCCAGTCGAACTTCATTCTCTTCGGCGGCCATTTCGACGACCGCGACCGCATCTTCGACGAACTGTTGAAGCGCGGCGTGCTCATCCGCGTCGTCGGTCCGGAAGGCTGGATGCGAGTGTGCATGGGCACCGACGAGGAAATGGCACGGTTCCGTGAGGCGTTGGTCGAAGTGCTGCGCATCGTGGAACAGGGCTGAACAAGCCGGAACGCAAGCTGGGATACTGTCCGGAACGGAAGTTCGTGACAGTATTCGGCAATAAGCTTGAAACAGAACAGAATCGCGGTGGCTGCGGAAGACGCAACCACCGCAATCGCAATATCGTAGCTGTAATATCGCAACTGCAACATCGCAAAAGGAGTCGCAACATGGCACGTACTGCAACCATCGTTCGTGAAACCAGCGAATCCAAGGTGGAGCTGAGTCTCAACCTCGACGGAACCGGCAAAACCGACATCGACACATCCGTGCCGTTCTACAATCACATGATGACGGCGCTCGGCAAGCATTCGCTGATCGACCTGAAAATCAAAGCCGCCGGGGACACCGACATCGACGCGCACCACACCGTCGAAGACATCGCCATCGTATTCGGCGAGGCTCTGAAGCAGGCCCTCGGAGACAAGCGTGGCATCCGCCGTTTCGCCGACGCCACCGTGCCGCTCGACGAGGCACTCGCCAAAGCCGTCGTCGACATTTCCGGCCGCCCGTACTGCGTGTGCACCGGAGAGCCGGAAGGCTTCGAATACTGCATGATTGGCGGGCATTTTACCGGTTCGCTCGTTCGCCACGTCATGGAATCCATCGCCATGCATGCCGGCATCTGCCTGCACCTGCACGTGATTTCCGGCCGCGACCCGCACCACATCGCCGAAGCCGAATTCAAGGCTTTGGCCCGCGCATTGCGTTTCGCCATCGAACCCGATCCGCGCGTCGACGGCATTCCCAGCACGAAGGGCGCGCTGTGATGTCCGACGACAAGGACGATTTGAACGGTTTCGACGGCTTGGGGAAGACCAACGACGACGGCATGCATTTCAGCGAAGAGGAGCTGGAAGCGGCCATGGCCGGCTTCGAAAAGGAATTCCAGGACGAGGAAGCTGCCCAACAGAACGATGCTCCCGCGCAGGTGCCATTCGATCAGCCGGATGAGACGGTTAATTCCGATGCGTCTTCCGACGAATCGCAGGACGGCCTGCAATCGAAGGAAGCCGACGCGGTACTGTCCGAAGCCGAGAACTCGCTGTCATTCGACGACGAGTTGCAGGGACTGCTGGGCAACCGTGCGAAAGTCGCGGTGATCATCACCCGACTTGCCTCCGCACGCCTGTTCGCCGCGTTCTGCCAACTGTCCGACATCTCCGCGCAATGCCTCGCCTCACCGCAAGGCGCGGTCGCTGTATTACGCAATCTCGACGGCGATGGCCCGGAAGCGGCCATCAAAGATCTGACCACCGTGGTCTCCGGCATGCCTGCCGTCCTCGCGATCAACCGTGCGGACAAGCTCGAGGCGACGATGTACCTGCAAGGCAAGGTCGGCCAGACGTTCGCGCCACCGGTGCTGCTCACCTCCACCGCGCCGTTCGTCGAAGACCTGCTGCTGGGCATCACCGACGTTCAGGGGGTGCGTGATTCCGGCGTGGAAACCGTCGATTCCGCAAGCCTGACCCGTGATGACGCCATGAAGATCCTCGCCGAGCACACGCGATTCGGTCGTGGTTCGTCAAGCATCGAATAAGTTTTTCCCCGAAGGATGGATTCTTCGGCAAGCAAAAGAAGGAGAGCGCCCATGACTTCCGTGGTGGTGTTCGATTACGGTTTCGGCAACGTGCGTTCCATGGTGCGCGCGCTGGCCAATCTCGACCTCGACGTGACCCTCACGTCCGACCATCGTCAGGCTCTGGAAGCCGACGGACTGGTGGTGCCGGGTGTGGGCGCGTTCGGCGCATGCATGGAAGGACTGAAAAGCGTCGGCGGAGACAGGGTCATCAAAGACCGTCTGCGCGCCGGCCGCCCGGTGCTCGGCGTCTGCGTGGGCGAGCAGATCATGTTCGAACGTGGCATGGAACATGGCGACGGCACGCCCGGTCTCGGTCTGATCAAGGGCGATGTCGAGCTGCTCGACGCCGACGTGGTGCCGCACATGGGTTGGAACACCGTCGAAGCGCCGGAAGGTTCCGTGCTGCTCAAGGGCGTGGAGAACGAACGATTCTATTTCGTGCACTCCTTTGCCGCGATGAGCGCTTCGCCTGCCGACACCTCCGCCGACCAGCTGGACTTCGGCGACGCGGAAGAGCATGTGACGTGGTGCACCTACGGGCGCAGCCGATTCGTGGCCGCCTACGAACGTGGACCGTTGTTCGCCACGCAGTTCCATCCGGAGAAATCCGCCGAAGCCGGCGCGCAGCTGCTGCGTAACTGGGTTGCGACGTTCTGAACGCGGATTCGCGCAAGGCAATCGCAACAATCGCAAAATCGTAAATTCAAATCGGTAATCGCAAGATCCGTTGAACGGCCGAAAACCGTTCAACGCAACGAAAGGTATGACATGTCTTTGACGCTGCTTCCCGCCGTCGACGTCCGTGATGGCAAGGCCGTGCGCCTGCGCCAAGGCGAATCCGGCTCCGAAACCGACTACGGCTCCCCGCTGGAAGCCGCCCGCACGTGGGTGGAATCGGGTGCGGAATGGATTCACCTCGTCGATCTCGACGCCGCATTCGGCACCGGCAACAACCGTGACCAGCTGCGCGCCATCGTCAAGGAACTGGGCGACAAGGTCAACATCGAAATGTCCGGCGGCGTGCGCGACGACGCCTCGCTCGACGCGGCGCTCGAAGCCGGCGCGGCCCGCGTGAACATCGGCACCGCGGCTCTGGAGAACCCCGACTGGACCGCTTCCGTCATCAAGAAGTACGGCGACCGTGTGGCCGTCGGCCTTGACGTGCGCGGCCACACCCTCGCGGCCCGCGGCTGGGTGAAGGAAGGTGGCGACCTGTTCGAGACCATGAAGTTCCTCGACTCCGTCGGCTGCTCCCGTTACGTGGTCACCGACGTGGCACGCGACGGCATGATGAGCGGCCCGAACATCGAGCTGCTGCGCGAAGTGGCGTCCCGCACCGACGCGAAGGTCACCGCATCCGGTGGCATCTCCAAGCTCGACGACCTGCGCAACATCAAGGAGCTCGCCGAACTGGGCGTGGACGCCGCGATTCTCGGCAAATCGCTGTACGCGCGCGCCTTCACGCTGGAGGAAGCCCTCGAAGTCGCACGCTGACATGTCGCGACACGGCATGTGTTAACGACGTTCGTAACATGCGCATGGAACGATTGGACACTATGGATAAACAGCAAGAGTTTGCTTTGCGCACGGTCGAGGAACGCGACGTGCGCTTCATTCGTCTATGGTTCACGGATGTGTTGGGAACACTGAAGTCCGTGGCCATCGCGCCGGCGGAACTGGAAGCCGCATTCGAGGAAGGGCTCGGATTCGACGGTTCCGCCGTGGAAGGCCTCACCCGCGTGTCCGAAGACGATATGATCGTCAAGCCCGATCCGTCGACGTTCCAGATTCTTCCGTGGCGCGGAGGCCCGCAGGGCACCGCGCGCATGTTCTGCGACGTGCTCACGCCTGATGGTGAGCCGTCCTTGGGTGACCCGCGCCACGTGCTCAAGCAAGCGCTGGCCAAGGCCAAGGAGAAGGGTTTCACCTTCTACGTGCATCCGGAGATTGAATTCTATCTGTTTGAAAAGCAGGATGACTGGGCGCAGACTCCGAAGCCGATCGATGAGGGCGGCTACTTCGACCATGTGCCGCGCAGCCCCGGCATGGACTTCCGCCGCGCCACCGTCAACATGCTCGAGCAGATGGGCATCTCGGTGGAGTACTCGCACCACGAGGCGGGGCCAGGCCAGAACGAGATCGATCTGCGATATGCGGACGCGCTCACCACGGCCGACAACATCATGACCTTCCGCACCGTCGTCAAGGAGATTTCGCTGGAGCGAGGCATCCATGCCAGCTTCATGCCGAAGCCTCTCGCCGACGCTCCGGGCTCCGGCATGCACACGCACTTGAGCCTGTTCGAAGGTGACGCCAACGCGTTCTACGAGGCCGGGCAGGAATTCAACATGTCCGTCACCGCACGACAGTTCGCGGCCGGCATCCTGTACCACGCGGCCGAGATCTGCGCGGTCACCGACCAGTACGTCAACTCCTACAAGAGGCTGTGGGGCGGTGCCGAGGCGCCGAGCTATATCTGCTGGGGCCACAACAATCGCTCCGCGTTGCTGCGCATCCCGCAGTACAAGCCCGGCAAAGGCAATTCCGCACGTATGGAATTCCGCGCACTCGACCCGGTCGCCAATCCGTACCTCGCGTATTCCGTGCTGCTCGCAGCCGGTCTCGACGGCATCGACAAGCAAATGCAGCTGGGCGAGCCCACCAGCGACGACGTGTGGGAGCTCACCGACGCCGAGCGTCAGGCCATGGGCATCCAGCCGTTGCCGGAATCGCTTGATGAGGCGCTGAAGATCATGGAGAAATCCGATTTCGTCGCGAGCGTCCTCGGCGAGCATGCGTTCGAATACTTCCTGCGCAACAAGCATCAGGAATGGGATGAGTACCGCAAGCAGGTCACCCCGTTCGAGCTGAAGAAGTATCTGCCGAAGCTGTGATCGCGGACCATCGATAGAAAAAACGTCATACACGAGGCCGCCGTCCGGAACATAAACCGGGCGGCGGCCTTGCTCGTGCGTTTCGCACACGTCTATGGCGGAAAGGCCACGGGGAATCGGTGTCGGACTGGTCGAGGATATGCTCGAACGGCATATCCTCATTGGGATGCATCAGCCTCGCGGGCTGCCGAACATCGAATGGTAGATAATCGCGAAATTGCGGTTGCCGTATGACGAGCAGGAATCGCCTTCACCGGCCCCCGCTTCGAGCGCCGCGGCATTCGGCTGATACGGGGTGTATATGTACAGCAGCGCGGTCGCTCGGTTCTCGATGTACACGTTGCTGCCGCCGCAGCTGGCATTTGGATTGTACTGGATGTAATTGAGCCGTCCGGCATGGTAGCCGTAGCGTCCCTCGTGCCGAAGATAGTACTGGTACCGTTTGGCCGCGCCGTACACCTGTTTGAAGAAGCCGGCATAGGTGGGGTCGCAGTTCGCATCATCCGGGCAGCTCAGGCCCATCGCCGCTTTGAATTGGAAATCGTTTGGATTGGTGGCCGTGAGCAGATGCTGCTCCTTTTGCAACACGGTGAGCAGCACCTTCTGGCTGATGCCGCATGCCTTGCCCGCCTTGTAGACAATCGCCGCCGCGCTTTCGTTCGGGCCACCATCATAAGCCTGGCAATATTCGTCCGCGGACTGCGATTCGGTGCTGAACGTCATGGACTTCAGGCATCGTTCGCCACTGCAGGCCACGCCCTGCTGTTCGATGATGGTGCTGACCTGCTGCTCGCTCAACGCATTGCCGTTGAAGAACGTGCCGTCGGAAATGATGTTGCCGGGATTGAAGTCGTATTGCGACTGCGACTGGCTTTGCGCGGTGAGCGCCTCGTTCACCTGCACGCGCCAGCCGATGAAGCGCACCGCCCCCACGATGATGGCGATCGCCGCGATCGCTGCCACGGTCGCGGTGGCGACCATGCCGATGCGTGCGATGGGATTCGCCTTCCGCCACATGGTGCGGAGATTCTTGAGATTGAGGGGCTTGCGATTGCGGGTTTTCCGTGCTTTGCGCGTGCTGTTCGTCTTGCGTGTCATCGTGCGTCATATTGTATCGCGCATGGCATAATGTTGCCTCGGATTGGTTACGTCAATCGATTGATGTCCCGGTGTGGAAGGGAGATGCGGCATGGCAAAGGAACGGTTCTTCAATCTTCCGGTGCTTATCCTGATCGCCTCGAGTTTCATGCTTGGCATGAGTGAATTCATCGTGGTGGGCATCCTGCCCGACATCGCAGCCGATCTGAAGATATCGGAGGTGACGGTCGGCAATCTGGTGTCCCTGTTCGCCTTCGTGTATGCGCCCGTCACCCCGCTCGGATCCGCGCTGTCGGCACGGTTCCCGCGATTCGCTACGCATCTGACGCTGATCGGCATATTCCTTGCCGGTAATCTCCTGTGCGCGTTCGCACCCAATTACGCGGTTCTGGTGGTGGCGCGCATCATGATCGCCTTGGTATCCGGAACGTTGGTGGCTGTGGCTATGACGTACGTGCCCGATGTGACAACGGACAGATTCCGTACGAAATTCATCGCATGGGTGTTCTCCGGCTTCTCCATCGCATCCGTGGTGGGCGTGCCGGTCGGCACATGGGTGGCCAACACGTTCGGTTGGCGTTGGGCGTTCCATATGATCAATGTGCTCACCATTATGCTCATCGTCGGTATGGTCGTGGCGCTGCCGCGCAACAGCCACATCGTGAAAATCGGCTTCCTGCCGCAGTTCCGCCTGTTCTTCGACCGTCGTATCCAGCTTGGTGTGCTCACCGTGGTGTTCGGCGCGGCCGCCAGCTATGTCTTCTACACGTATCTGACGCCGATCATGCGCGACGAAGTTCATGTGCCGGAACAGTACCTGAGCGTCGGACTGGTGATTTTCGGCGCGGCATGCCTGTGGAGCAACCTGTATGGCGGCAAACTGGCCGACCGTGGCAGGGGAGTGGAGCCGCTGACGCACATCCGTCCCATCTACTGCGCGCACGCGGTGCTTATGGCGTCGCTCGTCGTGGCGCATTGGGTGCCGGTATACGGCGCGTTGCTGCTCGTGGTACTCGGCATGTTCATGTATCTGCAGAATTCCGCGTCACAGGTGCTGTATATGGATGTCGCCTCACAATCGCACCCGGGATCGCTCAACTTGGCCGCGTCGCTCAATTCCATGTCGTTCAACATCGGCATCGCGCTTGGTTCCGCGGTCGGCGGTCTGGTCAACGGACATTTCGGACTGATGTGGCTCGGCCCCGTCGGCGCGCTGTTCCTGGTATGCGCCATCGTCATCACCACGATGCTGCGCCCGTTCGTCGCGCAGGAACGAGACTTCTATGCTGATATATGACGGGGAACACGGTGGTCAGCCGAGCGGCTTCCACTGATCGGTGTCATTGACGTCTCCGAACGACGCGCCGTTCGCCACCCAACAGCTTTGCATTTCCGCGTTTGAGAAATCCACTGTGGTGGGCTGGTTTTTGGCGTGCGCGTCCAGATCCTTCTTGTACGCTTCCTTGTCGTAGTTTTTCGGCACGATACCGGCCTTATGCAGGCAATCGACCATGGCCTGGTCGCCATCGGAAAGCATGCCGGGATTGCCGATCTGCATCTGGTATACACCGGTCACCGCAATGACTTCAGTGTTATAGCATTTGTTCTCATCCTCGTTGAACTTCTTGCGCTGTTGGTCGCTCATGCCGGTGGTATCCCGCATGGCGATCATGTACAGGCCATTGGAGAACTGCCTGAGCACCGGTGTCGTATACCCATAGCTGGTCACGCACTGCTTGTAATTCGACCAGGCAAGCTCGTAATCCGGTTTCGATACGCTTCCCGACTTTCTGGAACGCTTCAGAATCGTTTTCTGTGCGTCACTCATGGGATATTTGGTATCGGGTTTGGCGTCCAAATCAAGAAGGAAATCGATGTAATCCGGTATCGAATTCGCGATTTTGGTCTTGGAAGCGTCACTGCCGGCACTTTCAGTCTGCTGTTGCGTATCCTGCCGATCGCCGACCGTCCCACAACCCGTGCAGCCGATAAGCATGGCGAGGAAGCATACGATGGCTACGCTTCCTCGCCATGTACCCATATTCAGTTGCATCATCGCCATCTCCTTTCTCGTGATAGACGAGCCTTGATGGGGTTTCGTTGTTTGTTTTTTGTATTGCCTTAGCTGGAAGTTTTCGCAGGTCTCCACACCTTATCGCTTTCCATAGTGGTGATGCCGAGCGCGGCCAGACAGCTTTGGACTTTGGGATCCGAGTAATTCAGCTCAGTGTGCTCGTCCTGCAAGCGGTTTTTCTCGTCTTGCTCGAACAGTTTCTTCGTATAGCCTTTCGGTGCCACATTCTCCCTCTTCAAGCAATTGACGGCCGCTTGATTGACATCGTTGATCATTTGCGGATTGCCCAATTGGAGGGCATATGTGTCATTGATGTAGATCACTTCCGTGTTGAAACAAACGCCATCGTCTTTGTTGAATTTGTTTCGTTGTTCGTCGGTCATGCCCTCGGCGTTTATTCTGGCGACGAAATACAGGCCATTGGGATAACGGTCAAGTACTGGGGTTGAATATCCTTTGTCGACCACGCATTGTTTGTAATGGGACCAAGCGAGTTCGTAATCGGTAGAGGACACGCCTCCAGCCGCTTCCGAACGTTTGAGAATCTCCCGTTGGGCTTTGGTCATCGGATACGTCGCGCGAGGATCGTCATTGTCTTTGATCACCGATGCTATATATTGCTTGATCGGTTCGGAAGAAGTAGTTCCACCGCCTTCGGGAGATGATGCTGTATCGGAGACTTGTCTTGAGCATCCGGACAAAAGTGATACTACCGTCAGACCGATGGCTATGCAGCGGCAACTCATCGAAAAGTTTGTCATATACCTCTGCTTTGTTTGTATCTTTGACAATCTAGGAGAGCCTCACGAGTATTGGTAGTGTTCCATAGCATATTCCGACAGCCAGTACTGATGCGGAGAGCGTTTTCATCAATTTATTGTGTTTCATCCAGGACATCATCGTCCACCTTTCATCATCATATCGAACCGCCTTGGCCCGGTGATTCATATGATATGAGTTGTTTTACGGGGTTATTGCGAACGATGTACTCAATATGAGTAAGGGGCGGTGATGAAATGATGTATTGTATTGCGGTAGGGGGATGTTTCCCAGGGGAAGGAGCGTTGTACCATGACGGGGAAAACGGTTGGTGGTCCGAAGATATTGCTTGTTGACGATGACAAAATCGTCGTCGAAGCGCTGACTGACCTATTCAAGCGGATTCTTCCGGCGGTGAGTATCGTCGATTCGGCTACCAGCGGCGTTGAGGCTTTGGAATTGTTTGCATCGAATGCCGACCAATATGCTCTTGTGCTGCTTGATATGTCGTTGGAAGGTATGCAAGGCCCGGAAGTCTGTCGTCGCATGCGGTTGATGGACTGTTCCACGCCGATTCTCGGCATGACCAGCTTCAGTCTGAACCGGTATCGCGTGCCGCTGGCGGCGGCTGGCGCGCAAGGGCTTGTCGGTAAGGGTGACGAGACGCAGCTCGAACAAGCCGTCTCCCGTGTCCTTTCAGGATGTTTCCTGCCCGGTTTTGAAACTCCGATGGCGGCTTATGCGAAGCTGAAATGCGATACTCAAGCGGAGTCCACGCTCACCAACATGCAGGAAACCATCATGAATCTGTGCGCGAACGAGTATCTGACGGATGGAGAGATAGCCGAACGGCTCGGCATATCCATTGCCACCGTGCGCAAGCACATGCAGAACATCGTCAAACGACTGAACTGCCGTACGCAACGGCAAGCCATCATCACATGGCTGAAACGTGGGAACGGGCGCTGACATGACCGAAAAGAACGGAGCGTTCCGGTTGTCGGATATGCCGCGAATCAAACATCCGTTCCGTCTTGCGGCCATCATGACGTGCGAACTTCTGATGGTCTATGAGGCGGTGTGCCACCCCGGTTCGCCAATGGCATTGATGTTTACCGTCATGCAGATTATGCTGACCGGTCTCGCCTATTTCTGGTCCCGTGCGCGCGTCCGTATGCCTATCATAAGGATGTGATCGGCCGGTTGATTGGCGAGGTGTACGCGAACGTTTCGCGTCATGCGCCTTCCGGAGGCAAGTACGAGGTGTCGGTTCTGGTGAAGACGATTCCTTGGAAATCACTGAAGTGAATGATATGGGTGCCTGGCATTCCGGCAGCCTGCCCGGCGGCCATGGTCTCAGACAGTTCGCGGCTGAAATCGAGCATATCGGAGGAAGTCTTTCCACCGATTGCGAGAACGGCATATGGATGTTCCACGCGCGCATTCCGTTTGACTGATGGCTTTCCGGCGCGGAGAACGGGGTAAATGCAACGAGCCGGTGGATGATGCTGGGGAACACCTGGTTCCACATACCCATATTGGGTATGCCGCGCGTGACGGCAGGTCTTGGGGGTCTAGACTAGGGGATAAAGCGGGTCATGGCGGCCTGACGGCTGCGTCGTTTGTGAGGGGGCTGATGACGATGTCGAGGAAAACGGGCATGCGTGGCAAAGCTATTGCCGTCATATGCTGTCTCGCTTTGCTTGTCGGCTGCACGGGCTGCGGGGCACTGAAAGAAGGCTCGCGACGGGAGCGTCAATCCCAGCAGGGTCAATCATCGCAACAGGGTGAACGAATCGCGTCGTCGCTGAAGGATTATGCGCGATCGTTGTTGGATTCCGACGGCGGCAAAATATCCGATCAGCAGAAGTCCGCGCTGGAGAAGGCCGCTTCAGGCGGAAAAGTCAGCCAAGCCGACTACGAACACGCATGGGCGGATTACAAGCAGTGCATCATAGACAAAGGCTATGCCGAGCCGACGTTCGACAAGTACGACAACGGCATTTACGCTCTGCCCTCGTACAACACCGATGGTGCCAGCAAAGAGGCGATCCGCAAACTCAATGACGATCTGACATCCTGCAGTATGCTGCATGTCACGGATATCAACACCGTGTACAGGCTCCAGTTGGGCAATCCGAAGCTGCTGCTCGACGACAAGGGGGTTGCGGCCGACTGCCTGCGCAAGGAAGGCATAAAGCCCAAAGACTACACCGCCGATAAGCTGGAGAAGGATTTGGAATCCGGAGAAAGCGCAGGACTGCGCGATAACAGGAAGGCGCTGACCTGCTTGGTGACGGCCGGAGTGAACGTGACCGCCTCGGATGAGACGGTCTGGTATCCGCTGAAGTAGTCTGATGCGCGAAGGGGCTCATATGCGAGTGGTTGTGGAAGGGCTGGCCCACCGGTTCCCGGGGACAGGCCTGCTGTTCGAGCATCTTGATTTCGTGGCGGAACCTGGCTCCACCATCGCGGTATGCGGACCATCCGGTTGTGGTAAATCGACATTGCTGTCGATTCTCGCCGGTTGGGAGAAACCATATGCCGGAACCGTAACCCGTGAAGGCGTGAACCGTGTGGGATGGGTGTTTCAAAACCCGTACGGTGTGGCGGAACGCACCGCGCTCGACCACGTGGTGTTCCCGCTGCTCGCCAAAGGCATGCGGCGCAAGGAAGCCGAGCCCAAAGCCTTGGAAGCCATGGGGCTGTTCGACCTCGAATACGCGGCCGACCGCCGGTTCTCCGACCTCTCCGGCGGCGAGGCGCAACGTCTCATGCTGGCACGCGCCGTCTGCTCCAAACCCGACATGCTGCTCGTGGACGAGCCGACCGCCCAATTGGACACGCGCACCGCGCATTCCGTCAGCCATGTGCTGAACAACCTTTCCGGCCAAGGCATGATCGTGCTCGTGGCCACACACGATCCCGACACCCGCGACGCCTGCGACCGTGTGCTCGACCTCGCCGACTACGCGCCAGGCGGCAGCAAATCGCAGGAACCGGAATTGGAAGAATAGACGAATAGAAAGGCATCGACTCATGGGAAAGAAGCAACGGGGCACTAAAGTCATGAACAACGGTGCCAGACGCGGACGACTCGCATGGGCTTGGAGCCTGCTCGCCGTGGCAACCGCCATATGCGTGTCCGTGGGAGCATGCGCGCTGCTCCTGCCAGACCGCGCGCCGGCATTGCTCGGCTCGGCAGGGGAGACGACCACCGCGCCAGCCAGCGTGCAGGAATACTCCGGCAGCCAGCAAGTGACGGTTGTGCCCACCATCTCCACCGAACGTAATCTTCTCGGCAACGCCAACGGCACCGTCACCGCCGACTGGTCCGCAGACGGACTCGCCTCCGGCAAAGGCGCATACAAAGTCAACGACCGCGTGGTCGTGGCCTTGAACACCGCCACACCCCTATACCGTGACCTCAAAACCGGAGACAAGGGCGACGACGTGCTCGCACTGAACAACGAGCTGAGCCGACTCGGATACAACAGCGTGGCCGGTTCCGACACCTACTGGTGGGCCACATCCGACGGCTGGCGGCAACTCATGAACGACAATGGCAACCCCTCCGACGGCACGCTCGCGCTTGCCGACACCATGTGGATTCCTGAAAACGCAGTCGCGGTCGACGAGTGGACGGCCACTACCGGTTCCATGGTGACGGGCGGTACGGCAATCGGAAAAATACCGGGAGCGTTGACGAAACTCACCGTGAAAAACGGCGCGGCGGTAGGACAGGATCGCACCATAAGCATGTATGGCATCAATGGAATATTGCCGGCCGATAGCACGGAAATCACCGACGCCGAATTCCTGCGTAATGTGTCGGCAAACGAAACGTTCCAGTCCATGGACATGCAGACCAAAAAGGCCGGTCTCGATGCCACCGTGGCATTGAAGGAACCATTACAGGTGCTGCGTGTGCCGGCGGGAGCGGTGTTCGGCATCGACGGCAGCAGCGGCTGCATCGTACCAAAATCCCACAATGCGTCCAATACGCCGGTGAAGGTGACCATCGTGGGCAGCGAGCTAGGCGTGAGTCTGGTGCAGACGCAGGATGCCGACGCGTCCGCGATCGCCAACGTCGAAATCGGCAGCGGGCTCAACGGGCTGGTTTGCAAATAGTCGGCGGACGAATCGCAAGAAACCGTTGAACTTCGCCAAACAGTGTGAAAACCGCATGAAACCGCCAATAAGGGAGCGTATATGAGACTTGGATCGGTGCTTTCCGAAGCGCTGCGCAACATCGGTTCGGGCGTGAGCCGCGCGTTCGCCATGTTCCTCGCAGTGCTGCTCTCCGGAACGCTGCTGGGCGGATATGAGGCGATGACCGTGATCGACTTGGAATCGCAGGCCGTGCAGCGCATCAACGCGTACGCTGACGTCAACGCCATCGTCGGTGGAACGGTGGATGGCACCGCATGCGACCGCTTGTCCGACGCTGGCGATGGAATGACGGGCACCTTGGCTGGTGCGATGCGTGCCGGCAAACAGGTCGTGCCACTCGCGACACCCGGCAAGGACATCTCATCGTATGACGTGACGCCTGGTATGATCCGGCTGATCGCCGGCAATGCCAAGGCCGACGTGTCCGGCGTATGGGTGCCGCGCGACGTGGCCAAGGACTTCGGGCTCGCCGTGGGCAGCGCATTGCGGACACGCGAAGGCACCACACGTGTGGCTGGTGTGTTCGACTGGCCGAACGATGGGCGTGACACGCGTTTCGCCTACGCGTTCATCGTGCCGGTGTCGGCGAGCGCTTCGACGTTCGACGAATGCTGGGTCAAGCAGTGGCCGGCTGATGGGCAGATGGAAAATCTGCTGTATGCCACGTTGGTGGCGGGTTCCGGCTCGTCGAATGCGGGTGTGACGCAGGTGAATAAGGGGTTTGATGCGCATTATGACGCGCGTGCGTCGTATGTGAATCGTTCGACGCGGTGGATGCCGTGGGTGGGGTTGGCGATTGGCGTGTTGGTTGGTGTGTTTGGTGTGCGCCGGCGTAGGTTGGAATATGCGGGTGCGTTGCATTCGGGGCAGTCGAAGGGTGCGCAGTTGCTGGGTATTGGTGTGGAGACCGGTGTTTGGGCCGGGTTGGCTACGGTTGCTTCGTGTGCGTTGTTGTTGGCGTATGCGGTGCGGATGAGCCGGTCCGATTGGGTGGCGGTGTTGGCGGCTGCGGTGCGTACGCCGTTGGCTGTGTTCGCCGGTGTGATGGTGGTGAGCCTGTTTGCAGGGTTGTTGATTCGGGAATCGCAGTTGTTCCGTTTCTTCAAGAAGCGTTGACGGGTTTGAGGAAACGGAACAATTCGTTGGGGTTTTGGCTGGTGGCTAGGCGATCGCCTTTTTGATGCGTTGCAGGCTGATCGGTTTCGGCGTGCCGAGTTCCTGTGCCCACAGGGACACGTAGAATTCCTCCAGCATCCAACGTACGGTTTCCGCCTGCTTCATCAGCGTTTCGTGGCGTGGGCCGGCTGGTTCACGTTGTGCTTTCGCCACGGCCTTGTCGGCAAGTTGTTTGGCTTCGTCGGCTTCCCAGGCCCATCGCACGTCGCGGTTCTTGTCGTTTTTCGCCTTGGTGAGGCGCAGCAGGTCGGCGTGCAGGTATCGTTCGATGGACGGCAATGCCTCTGGCGGCGTCTTGCCGATGAAACCGGGGTATACGAGTGTGGCGATGTGTTCGCGGATCGACTGCAGCACGCTCAGCAGTGGCAGGTCCGCTTTGCCGGACACGGCTTTGTCGACTTCCGCATACCGTTTCAGTATGGCGATCACGTCATGCGCCACCGCGTACACGGTGTCCTCGTACACTTCGCGCACATCGAGCACCGCGTCGGCGAGCGCTTCGTCGTCGGGCAGCTGGTCGATGTTGGGCAGGAGTCGTTTGACGGCTGCCAGCTGCAGGTCTTCGGTGAGTTCCTTCGTGGACTTGTAGGGGGCGGAGGCGAGCATGAGCGCTTCCGTGCCGAGCCAGCGTGAGGAGATGCGTTCACCGGGCAGGCGCAGCGTGTCGAGCGCGCCTTGCCAGAGCATGGTGGCGCGTGCTTCGGTGGTCGCTCCCGCTTTGTTGAGCAGGTTGGCTTGTTCGACGAACTTGCCTTGGTCTCCTGCGTTTCGGGCTTGTTTTTCGACCATGTGGCGTGCGGAGGCTTTGGCCTGCTCGGCGAATCTGCGTTGCAGTTCGACGAGTGATTTGCCGGTGCCGAGCGTTTTGACGGGTCCTCGCGCGTGCCGTCGGCCGTGCTGGTTCTTGCGGTTGGGCGGCAGCTGCTGTTCCACGGCGAAGGTCATGCGCAGGTATGGCGCGAGCTTGTTCCACAGTTCGCCGGTGAGGACTTCCGGGTGGATTTGCGCGCCGACGATGCTGATGGCCGCCTGCGTGAACACGTGCGGCAGGTCGGGCCATGCGGCCATGCCATCCTCGTTTTCGGGGGCGATGTTAGGCTTCTGCTGGCTGCCGGAGCCCGGCAGGTCGGGATAGCGTTCGTCGATCCAGGTGCGGATTTTGCGTGCCGTGTCCGGAGCGGGCACGAACTGCACGCGCAACGTTTTCGGCAGCGACTTGATCATGCCGACGATCAGCTCGTCCAACAATCCCGGCACATTCCACGAGAACTGTTCCGGAGTCAGTCGAGACAATGCTTTCAACGGCACATGCACGGTGACGCCGTCGTTTGGGTCGTGCGGGTCGTAGATGTAGCTCAACCTTAGATCGATGGGGGAGCCGTCGGTGCCGAGCGTATGCCAATGGTCGGGATAGTCGTCCAGGGACACCGAATCGGAGCCGGCGAGACGCTCCACCTTGTCCGGATCGAAATCCAGCAGATCGGGCTGCTCGTCGTGCTTCGTCTTCCACCATTTCGCCAAATCGGCCACGCTGGTGACGGTGTTGGGGATGATGGCGTTGTAGAAGTCGAACAGATCCTCGTCACCGACGGTCTGCGCCACCTGGCGGGTGCGGCTCGCATCATCGGCTGCATCCTCGAGGATGTCCCGGTTCCTGGTGACGAAATCATCATAGGAGAACCGTTGCTGGATGTCGCCCTCCACCAGACCCTGCCGGATGAGGAAATCGCGCGCCTCAAGCGGATTGATGCGCCCCCACTGCACGGTGCGGTCCTGCACGATCGGCAGGCCGTACAGGAGCACCTTCGCGCTCGCCACGGCCGAGCCGCGCGAACCGGACCAGTGCGGATCCGCGTACGTGGTACGGGTGAGTGCTCCGGCGAGCGGCTCCGCCCATGCGGGATCAATCTGCGCGGAATACCGCGCCCACAGCCGGCTTGTCTCCACCAGTTCGGTGCTCATCACCCATTGCGGTGTCGATTTGGCTACGGCGGAGGCGGGGAACAGGGCGAAATGCGTGCCGCGCGCGCCCTGATAGTCGTTCTTCGCCATCTTCTGCGCGCGTTTCATCGCACGAGCGCGTGCCGCACCCTTCAAACCAGCGAAATCGGATGCCTTCGGCTCGCGCGTGACCTGCATGCCCATCATGGACAGCAGGCCGGAAAGCATGGACGTGTGGATGCCCTGCGCGTCCCATGAGCAGCACAGCGAATGCGCTGCCTGCTGGTTAAGCGGCAGCTGGCGGATCTCCAACGGTGGACGGGACACGGGAATCGGCTCGCCAAGCTTGAATTTGAACTCCTGGCACATTTCGCGCAGCTGGGCGACCAAATCCTTCCATTGGCGCATGCGCAGCCAACTCAAGTACTCGGTCTTGCAGATGCGGCGCAGCGCGGAATTGCTCGGCTCGCCATCCGCTTGGAACACGCGGTCCCACAGGTTCAACGCGGTCAGGAAATCACTGGTCGGGTCCGCATACCGGTTGTGGATCCGATCCGCCTCCTCACGGTTCTCGTCGGGACGTTCGCGCGGATCCTGCAGGCTCAGGAACGCGACTACTACCAGCACCGCCGCCAGAGTGTTCGGCGTGGTCGACTTCGCGGCTTCGATGACCATACGGCCCAAACGCACGTCGATCGGAATACGTGCCAGCAGACGGCCGGTATGCGTCAACACCACCTCGCCATGCTTGCGCGCCACGGCCTTCAGCTCGGTCAGCTCGTTGAAACCATCCGACACGGCCTTCATATCCGGCGGATCGATGAAACCGAAATCCGTCACATCCTTCGCCGTACGCGCCACACCCACCGACAGCATGTGCAGCACGACCGCGCCCAGGGACGTGCGCAGAATCTCCGGCTCCGTGAATTCGGGACGCGTCTCGAAATCCTCACGCGAATACAAGCGGATCGCAATGCCGTCGGCGATACGGCCGCAACGGCCCGAACGCTGGTTCGCGCTCGCCTGGCTGATCGGCTCGATAGGCAGACGCTGCACCTTCGCCGTCTTCGAATAGCGGGAGATACGCGCCGTGCCCGGATCGACCACATATCGGATGCCCGGCACCGTCAGCGACGTTTCGGCGACATTCGTGGCGATCACAATACGCTGATGCGTATGCGGTTCGAACACCTTATGCTGTTCCTTCGAAGACAACCGTGCGAACAACGGCACGATCTCGATCGCATCCGGCCTGCGCATATCCGCCGCGCGCGGACCGTAATGGCGGCGCAGCGCGTTCTCGAAATCGTGGATGTCGCGCTCGCCGGAAGCGAACACGAGAATGTCGCGCGGACCACGGTCGTGCGTGGAATGGATCACCAATTCGGCGCAGGCGCGCGCCACCGCGGTGGGCATGTCCACGTTCGTGTCGCGCGAATCGCGGCCGTCCCTGCCATCCGGCGCGGCCGACAGCGCCTCGTAATCCGCGTCGCCGGGCATCGCGCCCGTTTCGAAACCCGGCACGGAACGCATCAGCGCCGGCGCGGTGCCCAACGGCTCATACACGATCTGCACCGGATACGTGCGTCCCGACACTTCGATGACCGGCACCTTCGTGTGCAGCGCGTGTTCGAAATGCTCCTGGAACTTCACCGAATCGATTGTCGCGGACGTGATGACGAGCTTCAGGTCGCGCCGCTTGGGCAGCAGCGCCGTCAGATAGCCGAGCAGGAAATCGATGTTCAGACTGCGCTCATGCGCCTCGTCGATGATGATCGTGTCGTACTGCATGAGCTTCGGATCGCGTTGGATCTGTGCCAGCAGAATACCGTCCGTCACCACGCGCAGGCGCGTCTTCGGCGAGCTTTCGTCCGTGAACCGCACCTGATAGCCGACTTCCTCACCCAACGTCACGCCCATTTCGCTGGCGATTCGTTCGGCGACGGTACGTGCGGCAAGCCTGCGCGGCTGCGTGTGCACGATCTGCCTGCCGTGCGATCCACGGCCCAGTTCCAGCAGAATCTTCGGCAGCTGCGTGGTTTTGCCGGAGCCCGTCTGGCCGGAGACGATCACCACCTGGCTTGACCTGACGGCTTCGGCGATGTCGCTGCGAGCCGCGGAAACCGGCAGTTCGGAAGGATATTCGAATTTCATGCCTTCACAACCTCGATGACGCGGAAGCCCTTCGAACTCGCGTACTTGCCCACTTCAAACCCGTCGCCCAACTGCGTGGCGAGCCACGGAATCAGCGAATCGGAACCCAGATTCCTCTGCACCACCAGATAGGCGGCACCGCCCGCGTTAAGCCGCGGCAGCCACGTCATCAGCAGCTCGTGCAGAGCCTCCTTGCCGACGCGGATCGGCGGATTCGACCAGATCAGATCGAACGTGAGAACGGCCGGAACCTGCTCGGCGGTGACGGCATGGATATTGCCCATGCCGTTCAACTCGGCGTTGCGGCGCGTGAGCTCAAGCGCGCGTTCGTTCACATCCAACGCCCAGATATCGGCCTTGGGCGATTCGAAACCCAACGTCAGCGCGATCGGACCCCAACCGCAGCCCAGATCAAGGAACGTGCCCTCCTCCGGCGGTTCCGGCGCCTGGCGAAGCAGCACCGACGTGCCCAAATCCACACGATTGCCGGAAAACACGCCGTTCGACACTTCCACATCCGCCTCATTGCCACGCAACGTGACATGCAGCTTCCTGCGCACGTCCTTCGACTGCGGTTCCGCCGCGAAATACTGCTCGGCCTGTGCCATGCTCTCTCCTTGCAAACGTTCGTCCTCCGGCATCCGCGCGGTAATCGCGTCCACGTGGCGAAAACGGTGATGCCCATGTCTCTAGACAATGATGATAATAAAGACACCATAGTTTAACCGTGAGAGGTGCCATTGAGCCAAGAGAACGATATCGAGCAGAGCATGACCGCAGGCGACGTCGGGGGAGTGCTCGCCGACCAATCCGACGTGCTGCTTGATACCGACGGCGGGGAACACTTTCGCGAAACCCACGACGAACAGTGGCAGGAACGCGAATCCCGCAACGCATTGAAGCATGTGGCGGGTCTGGGCGAGATCCAGGACGTCACCGAAGTCGAATACCGTAAAGTCAGGCTCGAACGCGTCGTGCTCGTAGGCGTATGGTCCAGCCGCGAGACCACGCAGGCCGCGGCCGAGGAATCGCTCCGAGAACTCGCCGCGCTCGCCGAAACCGCGGGCGCCGTGGTGTGCGACGGTCTGCTGCAGCATCGCATCAAGCCGGATGCGGCCACATACGTGGGTTCCGGCAAGGCGCGCGAACTGGCCGGCATCGTGGCGCAGGACGAGGCGGACACCATCGTCGTCGACGATGATCTGCCGCCGAGCCAACGACGCGCATTGGAAGACGCCACCAAAGTGAAGGTGGTCGACCGCACCGCCGTCATCCTCGACATCTTCGCACAGCATGCGACTTCGCGCGAAGGCAAGGCGCAGGTGGAGCTGGCGCAGCTCGAATACATGCTGCCGCGACTGCGCGGCTGGGGCGGGTCGCTGTCGCGTCAGGCGGGCGGCCGCGCGGCAGGCGACGCGGGCATCGGCTCGCGTGGTCCGGGTGAGACGAAAATCGAAATGGACCGTCGCGTGATCCGCAGCAGAATCGCCAAACTACGCCGGCAGATCGCACAGATGGCGCCCGCGCGTGACGTCAAACGTGGCGCGCGCCGTCGCTTCGGCCTGCCGACCGTCGCCGTGGTCGGCTATACGAACGCCGGCAAATCGTCGTTGACCAACCGGCTGACCGGTTCCGCGGAACTGGTGGAGAACGCGCTGTTCGCCACTTTGGATACCGCCGTACGCCGTGCGAAAGCCAAGGACGGGCGACTGTACGCGTATGTGGACACCGTCGGTTTCGTGCGCCGCCTGCCAACGCAGCTCATCGAAGCGTTCAAATCCACGTTGGAGGAAGTCGCCGACGCCGACCTGATCGTGCACGTGGTCGACGGCTCGCATCCCGACCCGTTCTCCCAGATCGACGCCGTCAACGACGTGCTGTCCGACATCGACGGCGTCGAGACGATCCCCACGATCGTGGCGTTCAACAAAGCCGACCGTATGGACGAGGCCGCACGCGAACGTATCGAGGCGCTGATGCCGGAAGCGCACATCGTCTCCGCGTTTTCAGGGGAGGGCGTCGACGCACTGCGCGAGCACGTGGAATCGATGCTGCCCACGCCGAACGTGCACGTCGAGGCGCTGCTGCCGTACACAGCCGGCTCGCTCATGTCCCGCGTGCGCGAATACGGCAAGGTGATCAACGTCGAATACCGCGACGACGGCATGATGCTCGAAGCGGAGGTCGACGACCAGCTGGCCGCGCAGATCGTGGAGCAGGCCATCGACTGAGCTTCCGCGCAAGCCGTTCCCGATGACGTTTACCGGAGCGGCCGTGCAAACGCTGCAACGGATTGCAACAGCTGCATTTCAACGGGCGCAGTGTATGTGAGCGCTCACAAAAGCTGTGACGAAAATCACTTTTCAGTGGTTGCAAATCATGCGGATTCACGGCGAAACGTCATGCTGTATGGATAAAGTAGGGTTGAAATCGAAAGAAAATACCCTGCCACAACGCGGGACGTTCTTCTTGCTCAAAGAGAGGTAAAGCACATGGTGGATTCACCAATCAAGCCCACAAAGCTCGCTATCATCGGTGCCGGCGCAGTCGGCTCCACTCTCGCTTTCGCTGCTGCTCAGCGTGGCGTCGCACGTGAGATCGTGCTCGAAGACATCGCCAAGGAACGCGTCGAGGCCGAAGTGCTCGACATGCAGCACGGCTCCAGCTTCTATCCGACCGTGACCATCGACGGCTCCGACGATCCGGAGATCTGCCGTGACGCCGACATGATCGTCATCACCGCAGGCCCGCGCCAGAAGCCGGGCCAGTCCCGCCTCGAGCTGGTCGGTGCCACCATCAACATCCTCAAGGCCATCATTCCGGGCCTCGTGAAGGTCGCTCCGAACGCCATCTACATGCTCATCACCAACCCGGTCGACATCGCCACCCACGTGGCCCAGAAGATCTCCGGCCTGCCGGCCAACCAGGTCTTCGGCTCCGGCACCAACCTCGACTCCGCCCGTCTGCGCTTCCTGATCGCGCAGCAGACCGGCGTCAACGTCAAGAACGTGCACGCCTACATCGCTGGCGAACACGGCGATTCCGAAGTCCCGCTGTGGGCCTCCGCCACCATCGGCGGCGTCCCGATGTGCGACTGGACCCCGCTGCCGGGTCACGATCCGCTGGACGCCGAAGTGCGTGAGCAGATCCACCAGGAAGTCAAGAACGCCGCCTACAAGATCATCAACGGCAAGGGCGCTACCAACTACGCCATCGGCATGTCCGGCGTGGACATCATCGAAGCCGTCATGCGCGACTCCAACCGCATCCTGCCGGTCAGCTCCATGCTGCACGACTTCCACGGCATCTCCGACGTGTGCATGTCCGTGCCGACCCTGCTCAACCGTTCCGGCGTCAATACCGCCATCAACACCCCGGTGTCCGACCGTGAGCTCGCGGCCCTGAAGCGCTCCGCGGAGACGCTGAAGGAAACCGCCGCCCAGTTCGGTTTTTAATTGACGGTTTGACTTTATTGACAGGGGAGCGGTGAGCCGCTAGACTGTCGGCAGAACTTGGAAACCCCAGCCTTCGGGCTGGGGTTTCCTGCGTTTTGAGACGAATGAAAATGGTATTGAGAAGCGGTTTCAATAGCCGCGGATCGAACCAAAGACGACGAAAGGAAACCCATCATGGCACACAACCATGCGGGTGTGGACGCCACGACCGCCGCAAGCGGGGCCGAACACCAGAAAAGACTCATGATGTCATTGGGGCTGACTTCCACGGTGTTCATCGCCGAAGTGGTCAGCGCCATCGTCACCGGATCGCTGGCGCTGCTGGTCGACGCCGGCCACATGCTCACCGACATGTCGGTGCTGATCGCCTCCACCGTCACCGCGGTGCTCATGCAACGCAAACCCAGCAACAAACGCACCTGGGGATGGGCGCGACTCGAAGTGCTCACCGCCGCGGTCGGCGCGCTCGTGCTCCTGATCGTCGGCATCTACGCGCTCGTCGAAGCCGGCATGAGGCTGTTCGGCGGAGCCGCCGACGAAGTGCACGACGTGCGGTTGCTGCTGTTCATGGGCATACTCGGCCTTGCCGCCAACGTCGGTTCGATCTTCATCCTCGCGGGGCAAAGCGAGGACAACATGAACATGAAAGCCGCGTTCCTCGAAGTCATGAACGACGCATTGGGGTCCGTGGCCGTGATCGTTTCAGCCATCGTGCTGATCTCAACGGGCTGGGCCGGCTTCGATGCCGTCGCGGGCGGCATCATCGCATTGATGATGATCCCCCGGGCGTTCGTGCTGCTGCGCAACGCCGTGCGCGTGCTGCTGGAGGAAACCCCACAGGAACTCGATCTGGACGAGGTGCGCGAACATCTTGAGCAGGTGCCGCACGTGGTGGCCGTGCACGACCTGCACGCCAGCACCGTCTCTACCGGCATGCCCGTCGTCATGGCCCATGTGGTAGTGGAGCGCGGGCTGACCATGGATGATGCCGCCGACATCCTCTCCCAATTGCAGAACTGCCTGCGTGAGCACTTCCCCGTATCCGTGCCGCACACCACCTTCCAGCTTGAACCTGAAGGATACGATTCGGACAGCCGCAAGGAACTGCATTCCTGAACCGTGCTCCCGAACTTCAAGAATGCGACGACATTTTGAAATGCCCTCGCGTTCATTCTTGATGGATTCGCAAGGTGAATGCACAACCGCGCGGTATGGCAAGGGGTATGGCAAAGGGCGTCGGACATGCCTCAAAATGGTATGTTCGACGCCCTTTGCCGTTTAACGTGTGAAAGCAATCAGATCTTGCGCAGCACGGTGACGACCTTGCCCATGATCTCGGCATGCGTGCCGTCGATGGGGGAGTAGGCCGGATTGTGCGGAATCAGCCAGACATGGCCGTGATCCTTGCGGAACGTCTTGACCGTGGCCTCGTCATCCAGCAATGCGGCGACGATATCGCCATTCTCCGCGCTGTTCTGCTCGCGGACCACCACGAAATCACCATCGCAAATGGCGGCGTCGATCATGGAATCACCGTGCACTTCAAGCATGAACAGATTGCCGGTGCCGGTAAGCCGTTCGGGAAGCCTCATCACATCATCGACATGCTGCTCGGCCGTGATCGGCACGCCGGCGGCGATGCGCCCGACCAGTGGAACGTCATGCGAGGCCATGATGGAGCCGCATGCATCGTCCTGACTGGGGAACGGGATGACCTGGGCGACTTTTCCATTCGGCTCCTCGTCATTGAGGTTCACCACTTCGATGGCCCTCCCCTTGTTCGCGTTCATGCGGATGAAGCCTTTTTCGTCAAGAACCTGAAGCTGGTGTTTGACGGATGACGGGCTTTTAAGCCCTGCGGCCTCACCGATCTCACGGAACGAAGGAGCGAATCCCTGCTTGGCCAAATGCGTTTTGATGGCGTCAAGCACCTTGCGCTGGCGGTCGGTCAACGTGCTTTCATCCGGACGCTCGTCGCTCTTCTTGGGCGTGAAGGGGATGGTGCTCACGATGGGCTCCTTTCGTAGTTCCTTAGAAGCATAACGCGAAACGCCGATAAAATCAAACATCTGTTCGAGGTGTGTTTGCGTTTATCGAACATATGTGCCATACTTGGAACAAGCGTTCGATAGAACAGCTGTTCGAAAAGGAGTGGCGTGGTGAACGGTGCGGCGAATATCGGAAATGTGGCGAATCGAATCGCCATGGCGATCATGGCGGCCGGTCTTGCCTGGTGTCTTTTTGGATTCATCGCGCCCGGAAGTGCGCAGTCCGCGCCGGATTCCATCGCTGTCGTCGTGTATACGGTGCAACCCGGCGACACCTTGTGGAGGTATGCGGCGAGCATCACTCCGGAGGGTGGCAATGTCGGAGATACGGTGGATGAACTGATGCGGCTGAACAACCTTGATACGGTGTCTTTGCATGCGGGGCAGCGCCTCATTGTTCCCCATGAGGCGTAGGGGCCGCCAAGCGTGGCTTATTTCAAGGGCTCAGTCTATTCTGGACAACATGCATTGCCCGTTTTGCCAGAATCCAGACACCAAGGTGGTCGATACCCGTATTAGCGACGATGGTCACTCCATCCGTCGCAGGCGCGAATGCCCGAAATGCTCCAAGCGATTCACCACATTGGAGACGACCATGCTATTGGTCGTGAAGCGTTCCGGAAACGTCGAGCAATTCGACCGCAATAAGGTGATTTCCGGCGTGCGCAAGGCATGCCAGGGCCGTCCCATCAACGAGGACGATCTGAAGATGCTGGGGCAGAAGGTCGAGGAGGATCTTCGTTCACGAGGATTGGCCCAAGTCAAATCTGATGAGGTCGGCAAGGCGATTCTCAAGCCGCTGCGTGACTTGGACATGGTGGCGTACATGCGCTTCGCCAGCGTCTACCAGAATTTCGAGAATCTGGAGGACTTCCAAAGGGCCATCGACGAGCTGAAGAGCGCAAGTTCCGAATGATGGCGTGAGACGGGTGCCGCATCCGTAAGCAAATACAGCATATATAATGCGGGCGGGGTTCCAATCCTGATGGTTGGAACCCCGCCCGCATTATCGTAACGTTTCGTATTGCGTGCTCAGCTGATCACGCGCATGCGGATCGTACCCTCGATGGAGGCGAGCTGGTCGAGAGCCTTCTGGTCCGGGCGCTGCGCCACATCGGTGACCACATAGCCGATCTCGCCTTCCGTGCCCAAGGCCTGGGCGGCGATGTTGATGCCGTCCTCGCCCAGCACACGGTTGACGCGTGCCAGCACACCCGGAAGATTCGCATGCAGGTGGGCGATGCGGAAATTCGACTTGATGTCGGACAGGGTGATCTGCGGCAGATTCACCGACAACATGGTGGAACCCTTGAACCAATAATCCTCAAGACGCTGGGAGACGAACTGTCCGATGGACTTCTGCGCCTCAAGCGTGGAGCCGCCGATATGCGGGGTGAGGATCATGTTGTCCTCGTCCGCAAGGTCGGTCAGGAACTCGTCGCCGGTCTTCTTCGGTTCGATTGGGAACACGTCCACCGCTGCGCCGGACAGATGGCCGGAATCCAGATGCTTCTTCAACGCATCCAAATCCGCCACGAAACCACGGGACAGGTTGATGAAGATGGCATCCTGCTTCATATGCTCGAACTGGTCTTCGCCGAAGAATCCCGTGTTCGACTTGCGTCCATCCACATGAAGCGTGACCACATCGGACTGTTCCAGCAATTCGTTGAGCGTGTCGCAACGGTGGGCGTTGCCCATGGCGAGCTTCTCTTCAATGTCATAGAACAGCACGCGCATGCCAAGCGCCTCGGCGACGACGGAAAGCTGGGAGCCGATGTTGCCGTAGCCGATGATGCCGAGCGTCTTGCCTCGGACCTCATGGGAGCCGGAGGCGGACTTATCCCACATGCCGTGCTTCATATGATGGGTGTGCGCGGGAATGCGGCGCATCAGGCAGATGATGTCGCCGATCACCAGCTCCACCACGGAACGGGTATTCGAATACGGCGCGTTGAAGACGGCGATGCCGTTCTTGCCCGCGTATTCGAGATCCACCTGGTTGGTGCCAATGCAGAAGCAGCCGACCGCGGTGAGCGTCGGACGCGCGTCGATGACCTTGCGGGTCACACTGGTCTTGGAACGGATGCCGAGCAGGTCGACACCTTCCAACGCATCAATCAGCTCGGCATCGCTCAGGGCTCCCTTGAGGCACTCGACCTCGAAGCCATGGTCGCGCAGCGACTGCGCCGCGTCGGGATGGATGTTTTCAAGTAACAATGCTTTAGGCATGGTTCCTACCTTATAGCTTGAGCAGCTTTTCGTCGTCTTTTGTCCGCAGTATAAGCAGACGCTGCGTGGGCCTCGTCATGGCGACATACAAATCGGAGGCCGCTACGATACGCGACGGCGCGTTCTCCTCGATTCGTCCGGGCTGGACCACCATCACGGCATCATACTCCAGACCCTTCACGGTCTGTGTGGAACATACGGTGACCTGCTCGTCCCAGGAACTCTGGGCATCGAGCCTGTCGAATTCCTTCGGGTCGAGCTCATCCTGAAGTTGTGCGTATACGCGTGCGCGCAACGGCTTGAGCATATCGTCCGGCGCGATGATCGCCACACGACCGGTACCGTCGGAGGAAACGTAGGCGCGCACCAACTCGACGGTCTGCTGCGCGACGGCGTCGCCGATCAGGCTATCGTCACGCAAGGTGAGACGCTTGACTGAATCCGGGACGCCACGCACGGCGTTCACCGTGGAGATGTACAGGCCTTCGGACGAGGCGAAATCGCTGGCGAGCTGCGACACCTCCTTCGGATTGCGGTAGTTGATCGTCAACTCGTTGAGCTGCCAGTTGCGTTCGCCGAACAGCGGGTCCATCATGCGACGCCAGGACCGGGTACCGCCCAACGCGGAGGTCTGCGCCACATCGCCCACAATCGTGAACGAGCGCGACGGACAACGACGGATCAGCATGCGCCAATCCATCGCGGTCAGCTCCTGCGCCTCATCCACCACGATATGGCCATACGTCCACTCGCGGTCGGCCGCGGCGCGCTGCGCGGTTAATTCGGCGTCCATACCATTGATATTGTCCACCAGCATCTGCGAAGTGACGATGCCGGAACCGATACCGGCCTGCGCCAGTGTGTCCTTGGCGAACTGCTCTTCCTCGGCGCGCTTGGCATCCAACGCCTTCTGCCTGGCCACGGCCTTCGGATCCGGTCCAAGCAATTCCATGGCCTCATCCAGCAGAGGTACGTCGCTGACGGTGAAGGGCGAGCCCTTCGGACGCATCAGCGTCTCGATGTCACGCTCTTCGAGCCAGGGGGCGAAACGGCGCAATTGCTGCGGTTTCGCGAACAGCTGGTCGACCAACCATTCGCCGGTCATCGGCAGCCATGCGAGGTTCAGCGTCTTGCGCAAATCGTCGTTCATACGCAACTGCTGCATCACATCGTTAAGCTCGGCCTGCTCCGGCTCGTAGTCAAGCCGTTCGACGTACCGGTTGCGCATGGCCGACAGCATGTCGCGCACGAAGGTCTCGCGCGCCTTGTTATGCGGCTGCCGCGTGCGCTTGGCATCGGCGATGGCCTGCTCGATATCCGCACGTACCATCGGCACGTTGAAACCGTTGATGCGGATGACCGGCAGATGCGAAGGCACGCGTTCACGAGCCGCCACGGCATTGGCGATCGCCTTGGCCATACGGCGTTCACCCTTGAGCTTGGCCGCATGCGGGTCGTCATGCGCGGTGGCGATGATGCCGGGAATCAGATCCGCGATGGTACGGCTGACCACACCCGTCTCACCCAGCGAGGGGAGCACCTGGTCGATGTAATGCAGGAACGTCGAGCTGGGGCCGACCACCAGCACTCCGGAACGCTGCAACGCGCGACGATGCGTATACAACAGGTAGGCCGCGCGATGCAACGCGACCGCGGTCTTGCCGGTTCCCGGACCGCCCTGCACCACCACCGCCTGGTTGAGGTCCGCACGGATGATACGGTCCTGCTCGCCCTGGATGGTGGCCACGATATCGGTCATCTTGCCGGTGCGTTTGGCGTTAAGCGACGCAAGCAGAGCACCCTCGCCGGTCAATGTGCCATTGGAGGACGCCTCGCCGACCTGATCGGAATGCACGTCGAGCACCTCATCCTCGACGCCGACCACTTCCCTGAAACTCAACGTGATATGCCGGCGCATGACGATGTCGCCATGATTCGAAGGCGTCGCCTCATAGAACGGGCGTGCCGCGTCGGCGCGCCAGTCGGTGAGAATCGGCTCATGATCCTCATCGGACAGGCCGATACGCCCAATGTAGCGATGCGCGCCATGCACGTCGTCGAGCCTGCCGAAAACCAGACGATCCTCCACCGCACGAAGCTGGGTGAGACGGTCCTCGTACATGGTGGCGAAGGAATCGCGTTCGGTGCGTTGCGTGGGCGAACCGTGCGATCCTGCGGCCCGGACCGTGTCGAGACGCGACCGAGCCTGCGCCCTCAACGCGTCCAGACGATCATATGCGCGGCTGACGGCCTGTTGCTCCTCACGCAACTGGGCGGAATAACTCGACATTGCTGTCCCTTCATCAAAAACTTAAGGCACTCTAATGTACCCCAAGGCTTCTACGTGCGGCGATCGGCCGCGGCGAATCGCGATGGGCTGACAACGCCGGAACTGTACGGTGCGGACGCGCAATCTCAAATATGGGGAGAAATCGACAATATTTTGAGGCATTTTTGCTTTTTCGTGGGGAAAAATGGTGAGCAGTGGGGTAGAGTGGGGAAAGTGTCTCGGATTGGTGGGCCGAGTGTGGGCAAAAAGGAGGTGCGGTAATGGTCCATGACATTGGAGCAGAACCCGTCTCCGACGATGATCCGGCTCAATCCGGCGGCATGATGGCGGACTTGCCGCCATTGCTGCTGGGCACCTACACTCCGAAAATCGACGCCAAAGGACGTATGGCATTGCCTGCGAAGTTCCGCAGCCAACTGGGCTCCGGCATGGTGATGGCAAGAGGCCAGGAACGATGCGTCTACCTGCTGCCGCAATCGGAATTCAGACGGATCGCGGTGCAGATCCAACGCACGTCCATGGGAAACAAGGCGGCACGCGACTACCTGCGTGTGTTCCTTTCCGGCGCGGTCGACCAGGAGCCAGACAAGCAAGGACGCGTGCTTGTGCCGCAGATGCTCCGCGATTACGCGAATCTGGGCAGCGACATTGTGGTGATCGGCGTGGGAACCCGGGCCGAGATTTGGAACAGACAGGCATGGGAGGATTACTTGGCCGACAAGGAACAAGGATATTCCGACATTGCCGATGACGTATTGCCGGCGATGGAGTTCTAATGACAGACGTGACGACGATTCATCAGCCGGTGCTGCTCCGCGATTGCGTGGACTTGGTGGCACCGGCATTGGCGAAGCCCGGCTCGATCGCGGTGGATTGCACTCTCGGCCTCGCCGGGCATTCCACAGCGTTCCTCAAAGCAAGCCCCAACGCCCGCCTGATCGGCATCGACCGGGACACCGAGGCGCTCGCGCTCGCCACGAAACGCATGGAAATGGAAGGCCTTGCCGACCGTTTCACGCCCGTGCACGCGGCATTCGACGACTTCTCCCAAGTGCTTTCCGACCAAGGCGTCGACAAGGTCAACGCGGTGTTCATGGACCTCGGATTGTCCAGCCTGCAGATCGATGAGACGGAACGTGGCTTCTCCTATTCCCATGACGCGCCGCTCGACATGCGTATGGACGTGACGCAGCCCCTGACCGCAGAGCAGGTGCTCGCCGAATATTCGTTCGCCGATTTGGTGCGTATCTTCCGCACATACGGCGAGGAGCGGTTCTCCAAGCAGATCGCACGGGAAATCGTACGCCGGCGTGAAACCGAGCCGCTGACCACGTCGGGCCAGCTCAATCGTTTGGTGGACGAGGTCGTGCCGCAGGCCCACCGTCCCGCCGGCAACCCCGCGAAACGCGTCTTCCAGGCGCTGCGCATCGAAGTCAACGGCGAACTGGACAAGCTTGCCGGCACGCTGCCGCAAATCGCCAACCACCTTGCAGTGGGAGGACGTCTGGTGGTGGAGTCGTACCACTCGTTGGAAGACAAAACCGTCAAAGCCTTCATGAACCAAGGGCTTAAGGTCGACGCTCCGGCGGATATGCCCGTGGTGCCGCCCGACATGATGCCGTTCTTCAAGGAACTGACCCGCGGCGCCATCAAGGCGGACGCGGAGGAAATCGCCAACAATCCACGATCGGCGTCCGTCAGATTGCGCGCGGTGGAATTGACCAGACCGATTCCCGCACGATGGCGCAAACGGTTCGACCAAGGCGCGGATTACGCAAGCATGACCAGACAAGGAAGAAGGGACTGAAGTGGCGGCACCAAGAACGATCGCTTCGAATGCGGCTCCGGCCGGCCGCAAAAGCCAGACCGAGACCATCGGCACCACGCGTCCCGAACTGCACGTCATCAAAGGGACCAGAGTCGAAGGCAACGGCATCCGTCACGGCTTCGAACAACTCATCACATGGACGCGGACCCGCAGCACGCCGCTGCTGCACCTGGTCATCGCCGCGGTGTTCCTTGGCGTATGCCTGCTGGGCTCACTGATGCTGCGTACCCAAATGGTGCAGAATTCCTTCGAGGCGAGCCAAATCGAAACGCATATCACCCAGCTGACCCAGGACGTCGAGGACGATCAGGCCAAGCTCGACGAACTTGACGCCTCATTGCCGAGCAAGGCCGAAGAGATGGGCATGGTCCCGCAGAAAGGCGCATTGACCATCGATCTGAACGGCTATCAGGCAAACGCAAGTGGAGACAAGACCCGGTGAACCCTATCCGCAGGATCTACACGTTCTTCCACAAGAACCTGTTGACGAAAACCATGGCCATCGGCGTCGTTCTGGCGCTGATGGGCACCACCTGCCTTATCCAACTTGCCAATATTCAACTGGTCAACGGCAAAGGCATGGCGCAGGCCGCGGCGCAAAGCCGTACCACCACCGTGACGTTGAAGGCTCGACGCGGCAAGATCATGGATACCAATGGCGCGATTCTCGCGCAAAGCGTCGAACGCTACACCATCATCGGCAACCCCGAACAGGCGCAGGCGTTCATACCGACCACCTGCACCAAACAGACCGGCAGCAACTGCCACCAGATCAACGGCAAGCCGGTCGGCGTGACGGGAGCCGCGGCCGTGGCTCGTCTGCTGGCCCCCGTATTGGGCATGGACGCCACGGAACTGGGCGCCAAACTGTCGATCAGCGGGCAATACGTGGTATTGAAGAAGGACGTGACGCCTGCGGTCAAGCGTAAAATCTCCAAGCTGAACCTCGGCGGCATCGTCTACGCGGAACTAAGCAACGAACGTCTGTACTCCAACGGCACTTTGATGGGCTCGCTATTGGGTGGTGTCGACGCCGACGGCAAGGGCGTGGCCGGCATCGAGCAGATGGAAAACAAGACATTGACGGGCCGTGACGGCTACCAGGTGTACCAACAGGGCAACAGCGGCGTCGAAATCCCCGGAACCATGACCGAATCCAAAGACGCGGTCAACGGATCCGACGTCACCCTCACCATCGACCGGGATGTGCAGTGGTACACCGAGAAAGTGCTGAGCGACAGCGAAAACAAATACCATTCCGCTTGGGGCATCGCCATGGTCCAGGACGTGCAGTCGGGCGACATCCTCGCTTTGGCGGACAGCGATACGACCGAGGCCGGAAGCGACCAGGCGAAGATGGGCGCCTCCCGGGCGGTGAGCGAGACCTTCGAACCTGGCTCCATCGGCAAGGTGCTGGCCATGTCGGGCATGCTGCAACTGGGATTGCACAAGATCGATGACAAATTCACGGTACCGAACACGGTGACCGTGGAAGGACAGACCTATAAGGACGCGGTGGACCATGGCAACGAACATTGGACGCTCGCCGGCATCCTCGAACAGTCGTCGAACGTTGGCATGGTCATTGCCGGAGACAAGATGACCAACGAGCAGCGGTACAACTTCATCAGCAAATTCGGTATCGGACAGGCCACAGGACTGAACCTGCCAGGCGAATCCGAAGGCGTGCTGCACCCCTCGGATAGCTGGGACAGGCGAACCCGCAACACCGTGCTGTTCGGTCAAGGGTACACGGTGAACGTCATGCAGCTGACCAACGCGGTTTCGGTGATAGCCAACAAGGGCGTCAAAAAGCCGCAACGCATCATCAAGTCCATCACCGACACCGCGGGGCATGTCGAAGAGCAGCAGTCCAAGGGCGAGGCGACACGCGTCATCGACGAATCCGTGGCGAGCCAGATGCTCAACGCCATGGAATCGTCCGCTGAACACTACAACACTTTCGTGAAGGTCGACGGCTATCGTATGGCGGCGAAATCAGGCACAGCAGAAGTCGCCGGAGCGAACGGCCAACTGACCTCGATCATCAGCGATTACTCGACGATCATTCCCGCGGATAATCCACGCTTCGTAATCACCGTGGTGCTCAAAGACCCCCAAGGCAGCTTCGGCGGTTTGACGGCGGGTCCTGTCACCGCGGAGATTGGTGAATTCCTTATGCAGAAGTATGAAGTGCCGGCGTCTTCACCTCGCACGGATGCTATTCCGGTGAATTGGTGAGCGAATACGTATTCAGACACGGAGGGGCGGAAAGGTGAGCGCGGTCAGCGAATCCATGAACAGACGAATGACTTTAGGGCTGCTTGCCAGCCGATACGGTTTCGATCTTGATCCGACGTCGGCGGCTGAAGTGACGATCACTTCCATCGCGGATAATGTCGAATCGGTGCGTCCCGGCGCACTGTTCGTCCCGTCCGCCGATGTGGACGTGCACCAGTTGTCGCAGGCTCAGGAACAGGGAGCATATGGCGCGATCGTGCCCCATGCGCTGCGCGGTCAAACCGACGACATCCAGATTCCGCTCATCTACGCCGAACCCACCATGGGACAGCTCGGCAAACTGGTGAGCGACATGGCCGGCAATCCGTCCGACGCATTGGCCGTGTTCGCCATCACGGGGAAGAACAGGGAGATCGTGGAATCCGAAGTGAGGAACCTCGCGGATTTCCTGCACATGTTGGGCAACCCCGTCGGCGTGATCAGCTCGTCCGATTCACAGTCATTGGAACGCTTCCTCAATCTGGAATATCCTCTGTCGGCCATCGATGTGCAACGTACCATGGCGGTGTGCGCCGAAGACGGCGCAGCCGCTGTGATCCTCGCGTTGGATGAAGAGACCCTGCGTGAGGACGCGTTGCAATCGGTCAGCGTCGATGTGCTTGCCTGCGATGACAATGGTTTGAGCGATGCCGAGGTTGCGAAACTCGTCGCAAAATTCGGATGCGCGGTCGGCAAACAGACCCGCATCGCGGGACGAACCCAGGAATCCGACCTGCTTGCGGCGCAGGCCGCGACGGCATACGGCCAGACGGACAGCCGTTCGCTGTCCCTGTCCATCGCCATGGTGCTGGCCGCCGGCGTGAGGAAAGCCAACATCAAAAGCGCGTTACGCGTCTCGCGTGACCTGAACTAAACGTGGAACGAAACATTCTCCACATCAAACACAAACCCAACCATTAGAGGAGTAACGACAGTGAGCAGCCCGACCATGATGCCGATGAGCCTGACGGAGATCGCGCAGGCGGTTGATGGACGGTTGATGCCGACGACCGTGCCGACCGACGAACCGGTGGCCATCAGCGCCTTCACGGATTCGCGCCAGATCGTGCCGGGATCCGTTTTCGTGGCGATTGCCGGCGAACGCGTCGACAGTCATGATTTCGTGCCGAAGGTCGGCGCGCAGGGGGCTGTGGCCGCACTGGTCGACCACGAAATCGCGGGCGCGCAGGTGCCGCAGATCGTCGTAGAAAACACCGTCAAGGCGTTGGGAGCGCTCGCCAAGCATAATATCGAGCGTCGGCGCGCGCTGGAATCGCCGTTCACCGTCATCGGCATCACCGGTTCCGTCGGCAAAACCACCACCAAGGATCTGCTCAAATCGCTGCTGTCCAAAATGGGCGACACCGTCGCTCCGGTCGGATCGTTCAACAATGAGATCGGCCTGCCGCTGACGTCGCTCAAGGTGAACGCCGGCACGCGTTTCCTGGTGGCGGAAATGGGCGCCAATCACGTGGGCGAAATCGCCAACCTCACCTCCCTGGTTCCGCCGGACATCGCCGTGGTGCTCAAGGTGGGCGTGGCGCATCTGGGAGAATTCGGCTCTGCGGAACGCATCGCCCAAGCCAAATCGGAAATCGTACGCGGACTGGTGCCGGGCGGCCTGACCATCCTCAACGCCAACGACGAACATGTGGCCGCGATGAGCGCCATCGCTCCGGCCGATGTGCTGTGGTTCGGCCTGCCGCAGAAAGAAGACGCGCAACTGGACACGACCGCGCTCGACGTGCGCTGCGACGATCTCGACCATCCGTCATTCGTACTGGAAGACAAGACAGGCCGGCACGCCAACGTCACGCTCGGCATCTGCGGACAGCACAACGTCATGAACGCGCTTGCCGCAGCCACGGTGGCGATGACGTTGGGCATGCCGATTGACGACGTGGCCTCCGGCCTATCCGACGTGACGAGCATCAGCCCGCATCGCATGGCGGTGTCCACCGTCACCAAGCCCGAAACGTCGTTCACACTGATCGACGATTCGTTCAACGCCAACCCCGATTCCATGAAGGCCGGACTCGATGGCCTGTCGCGCTGGCATGCCGGCGCCGAGCAGCAGCCGTTCAGAATAGCGGTTCTCGGAGCCATGTTGGAGCTCGGACCGGATGAGCATCGCCTGCATGAGGACGTCGGCAGATACGCCGTCGAGGGCGGTGCGGACGCGCTTGTGACGGTCGGCAGCACTTCCGACGAGGCGTTGGACGCGCTTGCCGAGGCCATGGCGCAGGGCGGCAAGGCGGTTGCCGCCGACCCGACGATGGTGCAATGGGCGCATGATGCCGAACAGGCCGACCGAATGGTCACCCGGCTTGCGACCGACCATGAGGGTACAGTGGTGTTGCTGAAAGGATCCCACGCGTCCGGATTGAGCGCTCTGGCGGAGCGTTGGACGCAAAACTGACGGAATCGGCGTCGTGCCGATCATAGCTGACTGAAACGGAGAAGATCAGGTGATTTCACTCATCATCGGCATTATGGTGTCGCTCGTCGTGACGATTGTGGGCACTCCGCTGCTGATTAAGTTGGTGCACAAGCTCAACTACGGACAGTACATCCGTCAGGATGGCCCGAAGTCGCATCTCGTCAAGCGCGGCACGCCGACGCTTGGCGGCGTGGTCATCAACCTCGCGGTGGTGCTCGGCTGGTGCTCCTCGGCACTGTATCGGTTCTTCACCAGGGGAGAGGTGCCGTCGTGGTCCGCGGTGTTGGTGCTGTTCGCCATGCTGTCGATGGGATTCTTGGGATTCATCGACGATTTCGCGAAGGTCCGCAAGAAGCAGAGTGAGGGACTGACCGTCAAGGGCAAGTTCATCGGACAGTTCATCCTCGCCACCATATACGCGGTGCTGGCGCTGATTCTGCCGACCAAATCCGGCTTCCCCAGCGCCCAGGCCGGCATGAGCTTCATCGAAAAGCCGTTCTTCAGCTTTGAATTCGCCGGTCGTGTCGTGGCCATCGTGCTGTTCGTGATCTGGGTGAATTTCCTGATGACCGCATGGACCAACGCCATCAATCTGACCGACGGTCTTGACGGCTTGGCCGCCGGCTCCTCGATGATCGCCTTCATCGGCTATGCGATCATCGCGTTCTGGGAGTTCTACCACCTCAAGGGTTCGGACCATCCAGGCTTCACCTATGCGGTGTCCGATCCTCTTGACCTGACCATCATCGCGGCGTGCGCGGCCGTAGCCTGCTTCGGCTTCCTGTGGTACAACTCCAATCCGGCCTCCATCTTCATGGGAGACACCGGCTCCTTGGCGCTTGGCGGTCTGTTCGCAGCCATGTCCATCGCCACGCACACCGAATTCCTGGCGATCATCCTTGGCGGTCTGTTCGTCATCGAGACCATGAGCGACATCATCCAGGTCGGCTACTTCAAGATGACCCACAAGCGCGTTTTCAAGATGGCCCCGATCCATCATCATTTCGAATTGAAGGGCTGGCCGGAAGTGAAGGTCGTGGTCCGGTTCTGGATGATCGAGATGCTGTTCGTGCTGATCGCCTTGGTGCTGTTCTACGGCGATTGGGTGGCCCGTTCCGGCCTGTGACACGATTGCGGGCGCGGCTTTACGCCCGCAATATGAGTGTGCTATCACGGCAAATGACGTTTCCGATTGAAGGGTGATGGATATGAATATGGATGGCAAGACCGTAATCGTGGCTGGTCTCGGTGTCTCCGGGCAAAGCATGATGGAAGTGCTGGGCTCCCGTGCCGGCAGAGTGCTGGGCGTGGATGAGAAGAAGCCGGACGCCGACCTGCATTCCTTCGACCAAATCGATTGGGACAATACCGACATGGTGATGACCTCGCCGGTCTTCAACCCGCGCACGCCATTCATCCTTGAGGCGCAGAAACGCAACATACCGGTCATGAGCGAAGTCGAACTGGCCTGGCAGCTGCGCGTGAACAGCAACACCACCGGCAAGCCGGCGCAGTGGATCGGCATCACCGGCACCAACGGCAAGACCTCGACCACGGAAATGACCTCCGAAATGCTGACCGCATGCGGCCTGACCGCTCCCGCCGTCGGCAACATCGGCAAAGCCGTGTCGCACGCCGCCGTCGACCCCGCGAACGACGTGCTCTGCGTCGAACTGAGCTCGTTCCAGCTGCATTTCACCTATTCTCTGGAACTCGACTGCGCGGCGATCACCAACATCGCCGACGACCATCTCGATTGGCATGGCGGCATCGAGAACTATGCCGCCGACAAGGCGAAGGTGTTCCACAACGTCAAGAAGGCGCTGGTCTACAACGCCGACGACGAACGCGTCACCAAACTGGCGTTCGCGGCCCAGACCACGCCGGAATGCCGCAGGATCGGCTTCACGTTGGCCGAGCCGAAGGACGGGCAGATCGGTGTGAAAGATGGCTGGATCGTCGACATGTCCGGCATTGCCGGCGGAGAAGCGGGAAAGCCGTTCCAAGTGGCGAAGGTCACCGATTTCACGCATCTGACCGAGCCGGATGGCACGGTCTACCCGCATCTGCTCGCCGACGCCCTGACCGCGTTGGCGCTGGTGTTGGGTCTCGGAGCAGACAAAGACAAGGCGTTGGCTGCGCTCAAGCAGTTCACGCCGGGCGGCCACCGCATCCAGACCGTCGCCGTCGCCAAAACGTCCGACGGTGGCACCATCCGTTTCGTGGATGACTCCAAAGCCACCAACGCGCATGCGGCCAAGGCGTCGCTTAACAGCTTCGCGGACAAGTCCGTGGTGTGGATCGCCGGCGGACTTGCCAAAGGAGGCCGTTTCGAACAGCTCGTTGCCGACCAGGCGCACACCATCAAGGCGGCCATCATCATCGGCAAGGACCAGCAGCCAATGCTGGACGCGTTCAAGGCAAGCGCTCCCGACATTCCCATGTCCATCATCGATCCCACGGACAACGACACCGTCATGGCCCGCGCCATCGACGCTGCCGGCACCTACGCGCAATCCGGCGATGTGGTGCTCATGGCTCCGGCCTGCGCGTCCATGGACCAGTTCAAGTCGTACGCCGATCGCGGAAACCAGTTCGCGCAGCAGGCTCAGCGTTGGGTGAATGAGCATGGGGAAGCCTGAGGCCAGCCGTAGCATCACGTCTTCCGCAAGCCGTCCGAACATGACGGACGGCGCCGCGGCACAGACACGAGAACCGTTGAAGAACGGCGGAACGCGTAATCTCGCCAACCCGTTATGGTGCTTCCACGGATTCCGCCTATGCGTGATCATCCTCACGATCTTCGGCGTGATCATGGTGTTCTCCAGCTCTTCGGTGAACATGATCGCCAACGGGCAGTCGCCATGGGCGCAGGCGCTGAAACAGGGCATGTACTGCGTGTTCGGCCTGGTCATAGCATTCATCACGATGATGCTGCCGGCCAGCTTCTACCGAAAGATCAGCTTCTGGTTCCTGCTTGGCGCCATGGTCATGCAGGCCGCCACACTGACGCCATTGGGCGTCGAAGTCAACGGCAACAAAGGATGGATCGGCATTCCGGGCGTGTTCACCATGCAGCCCGCGGAAATCGTCAAGCTGGCGTTATGCATCTGGATGCCGAACGAGCTGATCAACGCGCGCAAGCAGGTGAAGAAGGTCGGCGCGCCCCGCGCGTACTCCAAGCTTATTCTCGGCTATCTGTGCGCGTTCTGCCTGGTCATGTCCGGCAAGGATCTTGGTACGGGCTTGATTATTCTCGCAATTGGCGGCATTGCATTGCTGCTTGGCGGATTCCCCGGCAAATGGCTTGCCGGAGCCGCGCTGCTTGGCATATGCGGTATCGTCGGATTCATTCTGACTAGCCCCAACCGACTCGGCCGCATCATGGCGGCCTACCGGACCTGCTCTCCGTCCGACCTGCAGGGCGTGTGCTATCAGGCGGTCCACGGCAAATACGCGATCGCATCCGGCGGCTTGTTGGGCGTCGGCATCGGCAATTCCGGCGAGAAATGGGGCTATCTTCCCGAAGCACACAACGATTTCATCTTCGCCATCATCGGCGAGGAAACCGGATTCGTCGGAGCAGCCATGGTGATTCTGCTGTTCATCGTCATGACGTGGTGCATGCTGATGGTGGCCGTGCAGGTCCGCGACCGGTACATCACCATGGCGTTGGTGTGCATCGCGGTATGGATCGTCGGCCAGGCGTTTGTCAACATCGGCGTCGTCGTCAGCCTGCTGCCGGTCATGGGCGTGCCGATGCCGTTCGTATCAGCAGGCGGATCGTCTCTTATCATGTGTCTGGGGGCCGCCGGCGTGGCCATCAGCCTGATGAAGGAGCAGCCGCAGGTCAAAGCCGAGAACCGCATACTGTAATCGGTTCCCGTCATGCGAGTTGCGAAGCAAGCAAAAGAAACGTAGACGAAATGTAAGTATCTGCATCGGCGGCGGTATGCCGCGTGGCCTGCCGCCGCATGGTGGGCTAAGCTCGTGGATTATGAGCAATCAGAAGCATATCGTTCTTGCCGGTGGCGGCACGGCAGGCCACGTCAATCCTCTGCTCGCCGTGGCGCATGTGATTCGCGAGCTTGAACCGGAAGCGGATATCGCGGTGGTGGGCACCGCCGTCGGTCTGGAGCGTGATTTGGTTCCGCAGGCCGGTTTCGAACTGGAAACCATCGAAAAAGTGCCGTTCCCGCGCAGGCCCAACAAGGCTGCGCTGCAGTTTCCAGCCAAATGGAAGGCCGAGAAGGCCAAAGTACGTGACATCCTCACCCGGCATCAGGCCCAAGTGGTCGTCGGTTTCGGCGGATACACGTCCGCACCCGTATACGCGGCCGCGCACAGCATGGGCATTCCGATTGCGATTCACGAACAGAACGCACGCGCAGGCATGGCCAACAAGCTGGGCGCGCGTTGGGCGTCCATGATCGGTGCCGCATACGCCCAGCCAGGACTGAAACCACGCAGGGGCGTCGAAGTCGAACGCGTGGGCCTGCCGCTTCGTCCGGCAATCGCACGATTGGCGTCCGATCTGGAACATGACCGTACCGCCACTCGTAAAGCCGCCGCGGCGCAGCTTGGCGTCGATCCGGACCGTCCGCTCGTGGTCATCACCGGCGGATCCTTGGGCGCGGTGAACGTGAACAGGGCTGTGGCCGCTTCCGCCAAGGATCTGCTTGCGCACGCCCAGGTGATTCATCTGACCGGTAAGGGCAAAGACGACGAAGTGCGTTCCTTGGTGTCGGTAAGCGCCGGAGAGGACGTGCTCGGCGAGCTTGGCCCCGACCACGTTTCGGATGGCGACTACCGTGTGGCTCCCTATCTGGAACGCATCGATCTGGCGTTCGCCTGCGCCGATCTGATCATCTGCCGTTCCGGAGCCGGCACGGTCAGCGAGCTGACGGCTTTGGGACTGCCGGCGATTTACGTGCCTCTGCCGATCGGCAATGGCGAGCAGCGTTTCAACGCGCAGCCCGTGGTCGACGCGGAAGGGGGCTTGATGGTGGCGGATGGCGATTTCACCCCGGATTGGGTCCGTGGCCATGTGCCGGAACTGCTCGCCGATCCGGACAAGCTGTCCCGATACGGTGCCAACGCGTGGAAATACGGCATCCGCGACGCCGCCGAAGTCATGGCGAAGCGCGTGCTCGCGCTAATCGATCAGCCAGCTGATTAACCGGCCGAACAATCATGACCGCACCCCGTGGGAGACCATGGGTGCGGCCATAATGAAATGAGCTTGAAAACAATTTACGAGGAGCAATCGTGTCTGACAACCAGCGTGAAGCCGGTACCATAATTCTTGACCCAACCCATGCGTCGTTCGCACCTGAAGAGACGGTGCATGACCTAGGTGCCACGCATTTCATCGGCATCGGTGGCGCGGGCATGAGCGTGCTCGCTGAAATGCTGCATGAGCAGGGTGTCGAGGTCGATGGTTCGGACCGTGAGCCAAGCGCCAAAACCGACCGTCTGCAAAGCCTCGGCATCACCGTCGAATTCGGCCAGCAGGCGAAGAACGTCGAAGGCAAGAACACCGTCGTGTTCTCCAGCGCCATCAAGCCGGACAATCCGGAAATCGTCGCCGCGCATGAGGCAGGGGAGCGCATCGTGCACCGCAGCGACATCCTCGCCCTGCTGATGAACGCGAAACGTGCGGTGACCGTGGCCGGCGCCCACGGCAAGACCACGACCAGCTCCATGCTGGCGCACATTCTCGTGAACGCCGGAGAAGGCGAACTCGCCGATCCGAGCTACGCCATCGGCGGTTCCATCCAAGGCAAAGACGGTGCCATTTTGGACGGCGGCCATGCCGGCAAGGGCAACGTGCTGGTGGCCGAGGCCGACGAATCGGACGGCAGCTTCGCCAAATACCATCCGCAAATCGCCATCATCACCAATTCCGAAGCCGACCACCTTGACCACTACGGCACGCAGGACAACTATCGGGCCGCATTCGTGGACCATGCCGGACACGCCACCAAAGCCGTAATCATGTGCGGCGACGACGAAGGCAACCTTGCCGTGCTACGTGCGCTTGACGCCACCGTGGCCGGACGCACGATCGTCTATTCAACACGGAACGCCGCCGAATTGGGCGACCTGAACGGTGCCACGCTGGTACGCATCGAATCGGAAAGCGAAACCGCCGAAAGCGGCGCCGAACATTTCACGCTGCATATTCCGGGCGGACTGATCGGCGAAGAGGAGCGCCGCATCGCAGTGACGCTTACCGTTCCCGGCATCCACAACGCACGCAACGCCTCCGCGGCGATTATCGCGGCCGCGCTGTTGGGCATGGACGTCGAACGTGCCTCCGCGGCGGTCACCTCGTTCCTCGGTGCCGCACGCCGCTTCCAGGTCCGTGGCACCGTCAGCCAAGTGACGGTCGTCGATGATTACGCGCATCATCCGACCGAAATCGCTGCGCTGCTGGATGCGGCCCGTCGCCGCTACCCGCAGTCCAAGATCCGTGTGATCTTCCAGCCGCACCTGTTCTCCCGCACGCGTTTCTTCAGCTCTGAATTCGCGCAGGCGCTTGCCAAGGCCGATGACGTCATCGTTACCGGCATCTTCCCCGCGCGCGAGAAGCAGGAGGATTTCCCCGACGTGACTCCGGCCACCATCGTGGACGAGGCGCTCAAGCTTGAGCATGAACCGGCAAAGGACTGGGTCCGTGGCGTCGAAGACATGCACACCGCGGCCCAGATGATGGTGATGCGCGCGCATCATGGCGACGTCATCTTCACCGTAGGCGCCGGCGACATCACGCAGATGGACGAGGTCATCCTGCATGCTCTTGAAGCGCATCGTTGGGATTGCGAGGGCTGATGGCTCGACGGGTCATCAGTTCCGGCAAGGATGTGCAGGAGACGGACCAGTCGGGCGGACGACGTTCCGGACGGTCCATCTCATCGGAGCATGCCGAAGGACGGTCGATTGAAGGGTACGCGGACCGTTCAAAAGCCGAAGGCTTCGTAGACGCGCGACGTTTGCAAAGCGAGGACCTGGTTTCCAAAACCCTGCAGGAGACCACCGGCACGATCGGCATCATGACACGTCCGAAAGTGGTTGATTTCGGCGAACGGCTCAAGGAACGCCGTCAGGCCGGCGCGCGAGCCATAGTCCTGCGCGTGCTCATCGGTCTTGTCGTAGCCGTGGTTTTGGGAGCTGTCGTCTGGCTGTTCCTCTTCTCGTCGGTGTTCCGTTTGGAGCCAGGCAACATCAGCGTGGTCGGCGCCAACGAATGGGTGAGTGAATCGCAGGTGCTTGACATCGCGAGGCAGCAGTCCGGAAAATCGTTGTTCCTGGTTTCGGATGGAGCCGTGGAGAAGCAGATCAAGGCGATTCCGGGAGTCACGTCAGCCAAGTCGAAGAAACAGCTGCCGAACTCGCTTGAAGTGACGATCAAGGCGCAGAAACCCGCGGCCATGCTCAAAACCAGCGAGGACCATATGACGGCGGTCGACAGCAAGGGCCGCGTGCTCAATTCCGTCAGCGGCGTTTCCGTGGAAGGCATTCCCGTCATCGAAGTGCAGAACGTCGATGCGAGCCTGTCTAGGCGTCCTATCAAGGAAGCGTTGAAGATTCTCAGCTCACTGCCGGAATCGATGCGCAATTCCATCACCAAGGTCACCGCGGCGACCCAGGATTCCATCACCACGGAACTCAATGGGGGAGACCGCGTGATCGTATGGGGTGATTCCTCGGACCTGAAGCTCAAGAAAGCGGTGGTGGACAAGATCGTCAATGATCCGAACGTGATTGGAGACAAGCATAACGTGGACGTGTCCGCGCCGTTGAGACCGATCATCAAATAGCGTTATTGCGCAACGTCACTGCATGACGGAGCGGAAATACTTTGATCTAGCTCTTTTTGTCTTGACAGAAAAACGAAACGCGCTCTGGACCTTCTTTCCAAGGGAGGGCCAGAGCGCGTTTCCGCGTTTGGATGGATGGTATTAGCCGTATGCGTTGAACGGGCGTCAGTCCTTGACGATGGTCTTGCCTGCGGTCGCCCCTGGCGTCAAGTCCTGAATCTCCGTGATCTCCAGAACGGGAATGGTCATGGGCTTCTTCGTGCCGTTATGTTCGGCCACGGCGACCTGCTCATCGTAGATCGCATCATCGGAATGCAGAGTGACGTTGCCACGGAAACGATAACCTCGCTTCTGCTCAAGATTGGCCACTGCGATGACCAGTTCGCTGCCGTCGAGCAGATTACGGTACATTTGGCCGGCGGTACGCTCGTGATAGCCGATATGAGTGTCATCGATGACGAACGTGCTCATTTTCGGCCCCAAATCGACGTGTCCATCCTTGCCGATGGTGGCCACCCAAGCGAGATTGCTGCTGATGAAATCCTTCATTTCCTCTGTAAGCTTCGCCATGATATCGTCCCTTTCGATGGTTGGCTGGCCGGCGGCTTGTAATATTGGAAGGCGCCGGACGGTTATTTCGATGATACGGAGGCGTTGCTGCCGACATGCGTTGTTTCACCGAACGAGAAATGTGATTACCAATACAGAAAGCCGTCATTGCTGACACATGATTCGTGCCCACATTTTGCCCATGTTTTTGAGAAATATCGCGATAAAGGGTGAATTGCAGCGAATTGCAAAAGTGGCGGAAACCGTTGGAAATAAAGGAAAAAGCCGCCATTTCTGGCGGCTTTCAATCCGTGGAGATGCGGGGAATCGAACCCCGGTCCGATGACCGAACCCTCAGTCTTCTACGTGCGTAGTCTGCTGGCCGTGCGGCGGTTTTTCTGCCCCCATCGATGTCGCAGACAACTGATGGCGAGCATATCTACAGTAAAAGTCCCTTGCCGGCCCTGTGGCTCAGCCGGTAAGGCAAGTCTTCTAAACGACGCTCAACATCCCCCCAAAGACGAGGGGGAGTGAACGGAGCGGCTGCTCACTGGTTAATCCTGGCGCGAAGCTCAGGCAGCGAGAGCGAACTCAGTGCGGTTAGATTTAGCACTTATTCTTTTGTAGGGGGCATCCACGAGCGGACCCTACGTTCTCGGCACGCTTCCCTGCGACGAACAGGTCACCGTCGAAACCGATCATCCCCAAATATTGAATTATCAAACCTTCCAGCTTTATAGCCAGACATTTCAAGATACCACGGTTTATCCGACAAACCAAATTATGCTATCGGCGATTCATCATACCGACGAAACTTCGCAAAACCGGTAAAAAAATTCCGCATGCCGTTATTTGACGGCATGCGGAATCGGTGATGATGAAAGGAGAAGATACGCTTACTTGGCTGCTGCGGCGAGGTAATCCGGAACGCCTTCGGTCGGGTAGGCCGGCCAGCCTCCTTCCTTGGTGCACACGTAGGCGGCGGTGTTCACGGCCGCGCGATGCGCTTCCTTGAGGGAGGCACCGGACAGGATCTTGCCGGTGAAGGAGCCGGAGAAGGAATCGCCGGCTCCGACGGTGTCGGCCACCTCGACATGCGGGGTCAGCAGAGTGGAGGTCTCGCCGTCCTTGGCGATGATGGTGCTGAAGGTCGCGCCGCCGGTCAGGATGGTGTACTCCAGATCGAAGCGATCCATGAACCACTTGCAGGCCTCTTCGTCGTTGCCCTCCGGAATGGAGAACATCTCACGCATCATGATGAGCTCGTCGTCGTTGATCTTGAAGATGTTGGCGTATCCCAGCAGCTCCTCGATCAGCTCCTTGGAGTAGAAGTTGGCGCGCAGGTTGATGTCGAAGAACTTCAGCGCGCCTTCCTTGGCATGCTGGAGCAGTTTGATGATGGTGTCATGCGATTCCTGGGAACGCAGACCCAGCGTGCCGAAGCAGATGGCGTCGGCCTTGGACACGGCCTCGGCGAGTTCGTCGGTGTAGCCGATGTGGTCCCAAGCTACGTTCTGCACGATGGTGTATTCCGGAATGCCGTTGGTCAGTGCCACGGCGACGGTGCCGGTCGGGTATTCGTTGGTCTGCACCAGCGTGTTGATGCCGGCCTTGTGCGCATCGTTGAGCAGCTCGGCGCCCAGCTCGTCGTTACCGACGGCGCTGATGGCGTAGCTTTCTGCGCCGTTCTGGGACGCGTGGTAGGCGAAGTTGACGGGAGCGCCGCCGGCGCGCTTGCCGGTGGGGAGCATATCCCACAGGATTTCACCGAGGGCGATGACGATTGGCTTGGACATGGGTGGTTCCTTTCTTTGGTGGGCGGCGTGCTATGCGACGTCGAAGAACATCGATGGATGTTCCAAAAAATTGGTGATGGCCACGGCGGCGGCACCGGTGACGGTGGCGTCGGTGGGCAGGGCGGACAGGGTGATTCGGGTGTTGCGCCCGATTTCGGGGATCGTGCGTTCGCGCACGACTTGTGTGACTTCGTCGAGCAACGGCTGGCCGGCTTGCGCGATGATGTCTCCAAGAACGATGTGTGTCGGATTGAAAGCGTTGATGATGGTGACCGCGCCGTACCCAACGTATCGGGCAACATCGAGCATCAGAAGCGTCGCGGTCTCGTCTCCCGCGTTCGCCTTGGCGAACAGTGCTGCGCAAGCCTGCGCATGCGTCATCGTCTCGCATCCGGGAACGATGCTCGGGTTGGCGTTGAGTTGTTCGTGGATGGCGTTGGCGGAGCAGTAGCGTTCCAGGCATCCGACATTGCCGCAGTCGCATGGCTTGCCGTTCACGTCGATGGAGACGTGTCCGATTTCCGTGGCGGTGCCGTGCTCGCCGTAGTAGATGGTGCCGTTGTCGATGACTCCGAGGCCGATGCCTTCGCCAAGCAGATAGTAGGCGAGGGAACCTTCCGACAGTTCCGGATTGAACAGGAACTGCGCCAGCGCGCCGGCGCGGGCGTCCTGTTCGACGAACACGGGGACGCTGAATGCGTTGCTGAATTCGTCGATGAAGTTGATTTGCCTCCAGCCCTGCATGGAGGAGACCAAAGCGGTGCGTCCTTCGTCCTTTAAATAGGGCCCCGGAACCGCCATGCCGACGGCCACGATGCTGGGGTCGTCCTTGATGAGCTGGCGTACGGTATCTCGAATGCGCTCCACCGTTTTGGGGATGTGCTCCTCGCTGACGGTAGGCAAGTCGGACAGGAAGATACGGTTGCACTTGAGGTCGAAGACCGCGATTTGCACCAGACTGCGGGCGAACTTCACGCCGATGATGTGGTATTTGGCGCAATTGAGATTCAGGCCGATGGAACGGCGGTTCTTGCCTCCGTCCATGTCGCCGGTTTCGTCGATGATGCCCTGCGCCAGCAGTTTCGCGGTGATTTTGGTGATTGCCGCCGGAGTGAGCTTGATGGCTTTGGCGATCTGCGCGCGTGAGCAGATGCCATTGTGGTACAGGTATTGCAGGATGCGGGAACGGTTGTTTTCCGAAATCGATGACTGTTGGGCGCTGTACCTACTCATGCTCACCTCCTTGCGACAGTGCATGGACCCTCGTTGAACTTCTTAATATATTAACGCCGTTAATTGATTAATGCAATTCATGTTGTGCCGCGTGTCGCGCGCTTATCTGGGTCTCTCTGTGCGAAAGCAATGAGTAAAAAAGAGGGACGTAGACCTTGAATGCGACTTTGGCTGGGTCCGTCTCATAAAATGGCTGGTTTTTCTTATTTTCTTTCACTAGTCGTTAAAACGTTGGAATTTCGCCGTTTTAATGCATAGCAGAAAACGGCGAATATAAGGTAGGTGGGTAAAACGGCCTCCAATGAAACGTACGGTTAACATTGCGCGCCGATTCTTGTCACTATATCGCCTTGCACAGGGGCGATTCGGATAGAAAAGAGAGGATTCCATAGTGAATCGCAAGAAAGTTATCGCCGCTCTGGCTTCTGTCGCGGCTCTGGCTTCCCTGGCCGCCTGCGGCGGCGTGAAGGACGGTGGCGCCGCAACTGGCAACACCATCACCGTCGGCACGACCGATAAGATCACCAGCCTTGATCCGGCTGGCTCCTACGACAACGGTTCCTACGCCGTGCAGATTCAGGTGTTCCCGTTCCTGTACGCGCAGAACTACAACACTTCCGAGCTGTCTCCGGACATCGCCGCCGATGACGGCACCTGGAGCGCCGACGGCACCGAGTTCACCGTCAAGCTCAAGAAGGGCCTGAAGTTCGCGAACGGCCACGATCTGACCGCCTCCGACGTCAAGTTCTCCTTCGACCGTATCAAGAAGATCAACGACGAGAACGGTCCGTCCTCCCTGCTGGCCAACATCGAGTCCGTCGAGGCCAAGGATGACACCACCGTCGTGTTCCACTCCGCGGTCAAGGACGACGTGACCCTGAAGCAGGTGCTCTCCAGCCCGGCCGGCCCGATCGTCGACGAAGAGTCCTTCTCCGCCGACAAGCTGACCGATGCCAACACCATCGTCAAGGACAACGCCTTCGCAGGCCCGTACAAGCTCACCTCCTACAAGGTGAACGAGGCCCTGGCATATGCCAAGAACGTTTCCTACAAGGGTTTGACCCCAGCTAAGAACGACGTTGTGCAGGTCAAGTACTTCGCCGATTCCTCCAACCTGAAGATGGCCGTGCAGCAGGGCCAGGTCGACGTGGCCTACCGCTCCATGACCCCGACCGACGTCGAGGACCTGTCCAAGGACAACAAGGTCAAGGTCGTCAAGGGACCGGGCGGCGAAGAGCGCTTCCTTGCCTTCAACTTCAAGATCATGCCGTACGGCGAGAAGTCCAGCGAGCCGAACGCCGACAAGGCCAAGGCCGTGCGTCAGGCCGTTGCAAGCCTGATCGACCGCAACGAGCTGGCCACCAAGGTCTACAAGAGCACCTACACCCCGCTGTACTCCTTCATTCCGGATGGCCTGTCCGGCCACGACGACACCCTGAAGGAAGCCTATGGCGACGGTTCCGGCAAGCCGGATGCGGCCAAGGCCAAGAAGACCCTCGAAGCCGCCGGTGTGAAGACCCCGGTAGACCTGAAGCTCCAGTACAACCCGGACCACTACGGCCAGTCCTCCGCCGACGAGTATGCGGCCATCAAGGCCCAGCTCGAGGAAGGCGGCCTGTTCAAGGTCGACCTGCAGTCCACCGAATGGACCCAGTTCAACAAGGACCGTGTGGTCACCGAGGATTCCGATGGTTCCTACCCGGTCTACCAGCTCGGTTGGTTCCCTGACTACTCCGATCCGGACAACTACCTGTCCCCATTCTTCCGTGACGGCAACTTCGTGAACAACGGATACTCCAACAAGGAAGTCAACGATCTGATCGTCAAGCAGGCCGGAGAGACTGACGCCAAGGCCCGTGAGGACCTGTTGAAGGAAATCCAGAAGCTCGAAACCGATGACCTGTCCACCATCCCGCTGCTGCAGGGTGCCCAGGTTGCGGTCACCGGTTCTAATGTGAAGGGTGTCGTCCTTGACGCTTCCTTCCGCTTCCGCTACTCGTCCGTGACCAAGGCCTGACGGAAGGCTTTGACCGCCCCTGCCTGACCCGCCTAAGTCAGGCAGGGGCTCAATTTGTATCTAAAACACCAATAAGGAAAAGGAGCCCGACGTGACGCAAAGCGCAACCGAGGCTCAGCCGAAAGCCAAGAAAAACAAGCTTTCAAGCGGATTCTTCCGTTTCGTGCTCACACGCTTTCTGCTGATCATTCCTACAGTATTTATTCTTGTAACCATCGTCTTCTTCGTGATGCGCGCTACCGGCGATCCGATTTCCGCCGCTCTTGGTGGCCGTCTCACTCCCGAGGAACTGCAGAAGCGTATCCACGCGGCCGGTTATGACCGTCCGCTCATCGTGCAGTACATCGATTATCTTGGCGGCCTGCTGCATGGCGATCTCGGCACCACATTGACCGATAACCAAAAAGTGAGTACCATCCTTACTCACTATGGTGCCGCTACATTCGAGCTGGCGTTCCTCGCGCTCATCGTCGCGCTCATCGTCGGCATCGGCTTGGGACGCATCGCCGCACGCAAGCGTGACCACGCGGCCGATGCGGGCATCCGCACCTTCGCCATCCTGTGCTATGCCACCCCGGTGTTCTTCCTCGGCCTGATTCTGAAGCTCATCTTCGCCATCTGGCTGAACGTGCTGCCGGCATCCGGGCGCTCATCGCTTGGCAGCGAGATGCAGTTCTCCCGACTGGTCTCGCCGACCGGCTTCTACATCATCGACGCGATCCAGTTGGGTGATATGTCCGTGTTGCTTGATGTGCTCCGTCACGCTGTGTTGCCGGCCCTTGCGTTGGGCCTGCTGACCGCCGGCGTGTTCATCCGTTTGGTGCGCACCAACGTGATCGCCACCTACAATTCCGGCTACGTCGAAGCGGCACGTTCCCGCGGCGTCTCCGAGAAGCGTCTGCTCAACAAGCACGCATGGAAGCCGGCGTTGATTCCAATCATCACCGTCATGGGCATGCAGATCGCCCTGATGCTCGCAGGCGCGGTGCTCACCGAAACCACCTTCGAATGGAAGGGACTCGGCTTCATGCTGTCGCAGTACCTGAAGGCACGCGACTTCGTGGCCGTGCAGGGCATCGTTATCCTAATCGCCATCATCGTGGCCGTCGTCAACTTCATCGTCGACGTCATCGCCGCGTTGGTCGACCCGAGAGTGAGGTACTGACATGACCGCAGCATCTGCCAACAAGGTCACCGTTCCAGGCGACAATCGTCTGGACGAGCTCAAGCTCGGCAACAAGACGCCATTCTGGCATAAGATTCCGATCATCAAGGAACTACGCGTCGCAGTCGGCTGGCAGAAAGGCATGCTGATCACGGGCCTCGTGCTCACGGCGTTCTTCCTGCTGGTCGCCATTTTCGCGCCGCTCATCGCGCCATACAGCTACGCGCAGCTCAAGGGCGCCGACGGCGTTTCCTTCCCGGCCCAGGCGGCACCGTCCTCCGAACACATCTGGGGCACCACTGCAGGTGGCTACGATGTGTTCAGCCGTGTGGTCTGGGGTGCCCGCACCGCCGTCATCGCCATCGTCGTCGCGGTATTGCTGTCGATTTTCGCAGGCGTGCTGCTCGGCCTGGTCTCCGGCTATTTCGGCGGATGGGTCGATCGTGTGCTCGTCATGATCGCCGACGCCGTGTACTCCTTCCCGTCGCTGCTGCTGGCGATTCTGATGGCGATCATGATCTCCCACGGCCAGTCCGGCCTGTGGAGCGGCATCTTCGCCTCCGGCATCTCCATCACCGTGGTCTATATTCCGCAATACTTCCGTACCATCCGTGCCGAAGTGATCCGCATCAAGGAATCCGCGTACGTGGAATCCGCCCGCGTGGTCGGCGCCTCCACGTGGCGCATCATGACCAAGCACCTGTTCAAGAACTCCACACGAACCCTGCCGGTCATCCTGACGCTGAACTCCTCCGAAGCCATCCTGACCCTTGCGGGCCTGGGCTTCCTGGGCTTCGGCATCGAACCGACCGCGGCCGCCGAATGGGGATACGACCTCAACCGCGCCGTCTCCGATGTGACCGCCGGCATCTGGTGGACCGCCGTGTTCCCGGGTCTGGCCATCGTGCTCATCGTGCTGGGCATCACCCTGGTGGGCGAATCGCTGAACGATCTGGCCGATCCGCGTCTGCGCGCCCGCAAGTCCGCAGGCGAAGTGGTGGGTTCCATCGAAGACACGTCCGTGGACCCCAGCCAGGAGCCAGGCAAGCGCAACGAGGTCGTCGCCGAACTTGAGGCGGCGAAGAATCCGATGGGAGCCAGCGACAAACCGGTGACCGTCACCGACCGTGATCCGTCATTCGTGGCTTCCGAATGGGCTTCCGAGGAAGGGGAGTGAACCGATGAGTGAAATCAAGGAAGGCAATCTCGCCGAGATCAAGGACCTCAGCGTCTCGTTCATGACCGACGCCGGTTCCATCAAAGCCATCGACAAGATCAGCTTCGAAATTCCCCGTAAGAAGGTCATCGGCGTGGTGGGCGAGTCCGGTTCCGGCAAGTCCGTGACCGCACGCTCCCTCATCAAGCTGCTGCCGGAGACCGCTACGACCTCCGGCGCGGTGTACCTGTCGAACCGCGCGGGCACCGAGGCGCTGGAAGTGCTGTCGCTGTCCGGCGAACAGCTGCGCGAAATGCGCGGCGCCGAAGCGGCCATGGTGTTCCAGGAGCCCAATTCGGTGCTCAACCCGGTGTATACCATCGGATGGCAGATCGAGGAAGGCCTTCGCGCCCATGGCATGAAGGACAAGAAGGAACTCCGTGCCAAGTCCATCGACATTCTCAAGAAGGTCGGCATTCCGGACGCGGAAACCCGCATCGACTACTACCCACACCAGTTCTCCGGCGGCCAGAAGCAGCGCATCGTCATCGCCATGGCCCTGGTGCTCAACCCCGGCCTGATTCTGGCCGACGAGCCGACCACCGCCCTCGACGTGACCGTGCAGGCCGAAATCCTCGACCTGCTGCGTCTGGCGCGCGACGAGTTCGACGCATCCGTGCTCATCATCACCCACAACATGGGCGTGATCGCCGACATCGCCGATGAGGTCGTGGTCATGTACCGCGGCCACGTCGTCGAACAGGGCAGCGTCGAGCAGATCTTCTACTCGCCGAAGGACGACTACACCAAGCGTCTGCTTGCCGCCGTGCCGCGTATTGGCCAGAAACTGGTCGTCAAGGATGCCGATGGCAAGGTCATCGAACGTGAGAAGGATTGGCGCGATCAGCCCATCGCGGTCGAGGCCAAGGGACTGACCATCACGTATCCGGGTCATCTCATGCAGCCTGATTTCAAGGCCGTGGACGGCATCGACTTCACCATCCACCGTTCCGAAGTGCTCGGTCTGGTAGGCGAGTCCGGTTCCGGCAAATCCACCACTGGCCGTGCCATCGCAGGCCTGCAGAAGGTTTCCGGCGGTTCCCTGAACGTTCTAGGCATAGAAATGAACGGTGTGAAGGAACGCGACTTCAAACCCAAACGCGCCGACATCGGCTTCGTGTTCCAGGATCCGGGCAGCTCGTTCAATCCGCTGATGACCATCGCGGAAAACGTGGCCGAACCGTTGATCGTGCACAAGAAGTTTTCGTCGGTATCAGACGCCCGCAAGTATGTGGGCGATCTGCTTGAGATGGTGCAGCTTCCGCGCGCCTACATGAACCGTTTCCCGCACGAGCTGTCCGGCGGCCAGCGCCAGCGCGCCTCCTTGGCACGCGCGTTGGCGTTGAAGCCAAGCCTGCTCATCGCCGACGAACCGACCTCCGCGTTGGATGTGTCGGTGCAGGCGAAGGTGCTGGAACTGTTCAAGAAGCTGCAGGCCGAAATCGGCTTCGCATGCCTGTTCATCACGCACGACCTCGCCGTGGTCGACATGCTCGCCGACCGCATCATGGTGATGCACAAGGGCCAGATCGTGGAACATGGCGATGCGGACCAGATCATGCAGAATCCGCAGAACCCGTACACGCAGAAGCTGCTGGCCTCCCTGCCGGTGCCCGATCCGCGCGAACAGCGCAAGCATCGCGAGCATCTGCATGAGCTGCTTGCCGCCCAGCAGTGAGCTGATCCACGGAATCTAATAAAAAGGAATCCCCGCAACGCTTGAAACGTTGCGGGGATTCCATTTTATGATGTATGGAAGGCGATTTCAGCGGATGGTGCCGTTGAAGGCAAACTGGGCATGGGAATCGCCATTCGCCTTGGCCTTCAGATATTCGCGTACGTAAGCCATGCGTTCCACCGTGGTGGCTGCCAACGGTTCGGGCAGAGCATCAGGGGAGAACCAGCCTACGCTGAGGCTTTCCTCATCGCCGACGAACGGCTCCGTGTTGCCATTCGGATCTGGCCTGCAGATGAACAGGTGATCCATGTACATGGTGTTGTCCCCATTCGCATAGGTGAGGACCTTTCTGGACGATTTGACCGACACCAGATCGGTGACGACCACATCCACGCCGGTCTCCTCCTTGACCTCGCGGGCAACGGTATCGGCCGGTTCCTCTCCGGGCTCGTTGATGCCATACACCATGGCCCATTCGCCGGTGTCGGAGCGCCGTCCCAACAGCACACGGCCCTGCTCGTCCTCGACATAGCCGGAGACGCCCATGAGCCATAACAGATCGTGGCCTATCTTCTTACGAAGTTCGAGTACGAATTCAGGCGTGGGCATGATGCATCCTCAGGCCTTCGCACCTTCGGCGGCCATATCGGCCATCCACGCCTCGACATCGTCGATCCGCTTCGGAATGCCCGCGGAAATCCATTCCGGACCATCCTCCGTCATGAGCACATCATCCTCGATACGAATGCCGATGCCACGGTATTCCGGCGGAATCAGCAGATCATCCTCACGGAAGTACAGGCCCGGTTCGATGGTGAAGATCATGCCCGGACGAATCTTGGCGTTCTGATACGACTCATAACGCGCCTGCGCGCAATCATGCACGTCGAGACCCAGATGGTGGGCCACGCCGCAGGCGAGCCAACGGCGATGCTGCTGGCCTTCAGGGGAGAGCGACTCCTCGACATCGACCGGCAGAATACCCCAGTCATGCAGACGTTCGGCGATCACGCGCATGCACGCATGATGGATGTCCGAATACGTGGCGCCCGGCTTGGCCGCCTCGAAACCGGCCTGCTGGGAATCCAACACGGCCTGGTACAGCTTCTTCTGGAAGTCGGTGAACTTGCCGTTGGTCGGGAACGTGCGGGTGATGTCGGCGGTATACAGGCTGTTGACCTCCACACCGGCGTCGATGAGCAGCAGCTCGCCCGACTCCACGGTACCGGTATTGCGCATCCAATGCAGAATCGGAGCGTGGGCGCCGGAAGCGATGATGGTGTCGTAGCCGACCTCGTTGCCTTCTTCACGGGAGATGGCGTTGAACGCGCCCTCCAGCATGCGCTCCGAACGCGGCTTGCCAAGGGAAGACGGAATCTTGCGCAGAATGTTGTCGAAACCATGCTTGGTTGCCGCGACCGCCTTGCGCATCTCACGAACCTCATACTCATCCTTGCACATGCGTGCCTCGGCGGCGAATTCGTGCAGCTTGTCATCGGCAGCGGTGTTGTTGTCCGGATCGGCGAAACCGTTGGCTTCACGGATCTCCTCGACCATGCTGGTAATCGCCGGATCGGCTTCGCGGATCACGCGCACGCGCACCGCGCCGGCCTCAGTGCCGACATCCTTGCTCAACGCGTCGGGCAGCTGCGCGATGTCGTTGGTTTCGATGCCGGTCATCGCGGTCATTTCCTTCACACCGGCACGCGGACCCACCCAATACTCGCCATAATGGGCGTTCATGAAAAAGTCCTGCGTGTAATGGTTGGCACGCGGAGCCACGAACAGTTCCGGAACATGCGTCTTGCCGGCCTTCGCCTCCGGAGAATCCGGATCGACGGGATTCAGCACCAGCACCGCGCCGGCCTCGAAATCCTCACCCAAACCGGTGTAGTAGGAGAACGTCGTATCCGGACGGAACGCGTAATCGCAATCGTTGTTGCGCACCTTCGGCTGTCCGGCCGGAATCACGATACGCTCGCCCGGGAACGCCTTGCCCAACGCCTCCAGACGCGCCGGCGTGTACTTGGAGGACTCCAACGGCTCGATCTGCGGCTCGTTGTCATCCCAACCGGTGGTCATGAACTCCTTGAACGCCTCGGAACGCGGACGCAGCGAACGATTGTTCACACGATCGCTCATGGCCTGATCCGGTCCCGGAGCGGCCTCCCGCTCCATCTTCTCGTATTCCTTGTCCTTGTCAGTAATGACTTCGCCCATCACATCTCCTGAACATGCATTCGTAACGTACGGAAATTACCGCAACCCATCCTATAACTTTTCCCGGCGCGCAACGTTCATGCGGACATCTAGAATGGGAAAAGTTTAGTGTGCTGTCCGCAAGGTACGGGAGGAAAACGGGAAATATGTCATTCGAACATCCCAATCGCAACAACGAAAGCATGATCGACGTCGAACGCGACATCATGAGCCGTCCATCGGAACGCAACACCACCAATCTCGACCTGCAACGCATGAAGATGATCCTCGACATCATGGGCCATCCGGAGCAGTCGTTCCGCGTCATCCACATCACCGGCACCAACGGCAAGGGCTCCACGGCACGTATGGCCGAAGCCATCTGCCGCGCCTACGGTATGCGTACGGGCCTATACACCTCGCCCCATCTGGAACACGTCAACGAGCGCATCGCCATCGACGGCCAGCAGCTGTCCGACGACGATTTCGTCGACACTTGGGACCAGGTCAAGGACCTTGTCGCCATCGTGGACATGAAAATGGACGAGCTGGGCAAGCCGAAGATGAGCTTCTTCGAAGTGCTCACCGCCATGGCCATCTGGAAATTCGCCGACGCGCCGGTCGACGTCGCCATCGTGGAAGTCGGCATGGGCGGCCGATGGGACGCCACCAACGTGCTCGACGCGGACGCGGCCATCATCGGCCCGGTCGACATGGACCACATGGCATGGCTCGGCGACACCGTGGAGGAAATCGCCACGGAAAAGGTCGGCATCATCAAGCCGAACTGCACCGCCATCATCGGCCGCCAGCCACACGAGGACGAGGTCATGCCGATTATCGAGGCCGCGGCCAAGGAGAACCACGCCAGCTTGGTGCGCGACGGCGTCGAATCAGAAGTCGTCACCCGAGTGCCGGCCGTCGGCGGCCAGGTGGCCACCCTGCGCACTCCGAACGGCACTTACACGGAAGTACCGATCGCCAAATTCGGCGAGCATCAGGCACACAACGCGCTCGCCGCACTGTGCGCGGCGGAAGTGGTGATTCCCGTCAACGGCGCGTTGGACGGCGATTTGGTGGCCGAAGCGTTGAGCAGCGTACGCATTCCGGGACGTATCGAACAAATTCGTACCTCGCCTACCATCATCCTTGATGGCGGGCACAACGTGAACGCGGCCGAATCGCTGCGTGCCGCCATTGAAGAGAACTATGATTTCCAGCAGCTCGTCGGCGTGGTCGCCATGATGGGGGACAAGCAGGTCGAGGAGTATCTGGGCGTGCTCGAACCGTTGCTGAGCCATGTGATCGTCACCGAGAACTCGTGGCGTGACCGAGTGATGCCGGCTGAGGATCTGAAGAAGATCGCGGACCGTGTTTTCGGGCCGGAACGCGTCACCTGCATTCCCGAATTGCCGGACGCCATCCAGGAAGCCGTCAACATGGTTGATGCCGATGACGAACTGGGCGTCGGCTACGGTCATGGCGTGCTCGTCTGTGGCAGCTTCACAACCGCCGGTGATGCGCGACTCATGCTGGAGGAGAAGATCAACTCCGACCTGAAGAAGCCAAAGGCCGAACGTGTGTTCCAGGAATCCGTCGATCCGGAACCGCGCAAAAAGCAGGACGAGGCTGACGTGGATTTCGAATCCGACGCCAACCCTGATTTCAACATCAACGATTTCGGCAGCGTCGGTCCGGACGATTCCGTTTTAGCAGACGCCGATGCGGATGAAATGGATGAGGCGGCGGATGCCAACGAACCGGCGGATGCGGAAACGGCTTCGGAAAACGAAACGAAGTGACGAAGCGAAACAACATCGGACGATGACGCCATACGTGCGGCGTACACCGTCCATATAAAACAAGATTGTGGGTGACTTCCCATTGCCTGGGGAGCCACCCACAATCTTGTTTTATCGTCCGACGCCTAAGCAGTCGAAGATAGGCGTGACAAATAATAGCTACGCGCGCAACGCTTCGGCCCGCGCCACGGTATCTTCCACCAGCACGGCCTGCGCGTCGATGACCGGCAGCTGGGGCAGCGGAAACGCCTCGTTGAGCACGCTCAGCTCGGTGCAGCCCAATATCAGCGTGTCGCACGCGCAGGGGCCTGCCGGATCGAGCATATCGCGCAACACCGATTCGTAGCGTTCCAGATTGAGCTCGCCACTACCTTTCACATCGTCATAAATCAACGAAGTGATACGGGCCTGCAACTCGTCGGTCGGTTCGACGAACGTGTACCCGGCCTCTTCGACGGCACGCTTGTACACGCCGGATTTGCGCGAACCCACGGTGCCGAGGAAACCGACCCGCGGAAAACGATCCTTCGGATAACGCTGAGCCATGCGTGCCACCGCGCCGCGTGGCATATGTAGAATCGGCACCGTCGTCAACGCCTGGAAATCGTCATAGAAATAGTGCGCGGTATTGCAGGTGAGCACAATGAAACTCGCGCCCATCGCCGTTGCCTTCTCGATATCGTCGGCGAGTACGGGGAAGGGATTCTCGTCGGATTCGCCGAGAATGTACGCGGTGCGGTCCGGCACGGAGGAATCGTTGAAGACGATGTAGTCCAGATAATCCTGATCGCAATGGGCATGCGTGGCGCGGTTGACCAAGCGGATGTAGCTTTCGGTGGCCAGCGTGCCCATGCCGCCCAGTACGGCGAAAAACGGTCGTTTCACTTAAGCTCGCCCTTCTTGGTGAAGTACTTGGCATAGCTCTTCTTGTAAATCGAGAACATGTGCCGAATCATCAGCCAACGCAGCGGATTCATATCCTTGGAATACTCCAAGGTGGTACCCCAATCGCCCGATTTGAGCATGAGCTTGCCGGTTTCCTTGTCAGTGCCTTCTGCGACGTAATCAAGGAAAATCGACTTCGGAATCTCAAGCCACAGTTTCGAACCGCGGCCGAACAGGGTGTTGCCGTCGAACGGCGTGTCCTCGACGAGGTCGTCGACGAAATACTTCGCCAGATTGAATCCGTTCAGCGTGACGAAATAGCTGGAACGTCCTTGGCGAAGGTTGATTTCGAACAGCTTGTACTCGCCGTCGCGTTCGTCGTACTTCATGTCGAAATTGGCCACGCCCTCGTATTTGATGTCCTCGAGGAAAGCCTTGATACGACGGAACACACCCTCGTTGTAGTCGGGCAGAATGGCCGCATAGTTGCCTGCGGCGACAGGGGAGGGATCCTCCAGCAGCGGGTGGCCGAGGAACATCATACGCACGCGATGATGCTGGTCCACATAGGCGTTCAGCACACGCATGCGGGAATCGTCGCCGGGGATGAAGTCCTGAATCACCATTTCGGACGTGTATCCGGCATCGTACGCACGCTTGATGATGGTCTCCAATTCGGCCGGATCGTTGAAGATGTAGGCCTTGCGACGGCCCTCGAAATCGATGTTGAGCCATTCCACCGAATTCGCGGGCTTCATGGCCACCGGATAGCTGAACGGCAAATCACGGTAGGTTCCTGCCTTCACCTCATCGGCGGTGACGGTGCGCGTCTTCGGATGGGGCAGATCATACTGCTCGCAGATCTGGTAGAACGTGGACTTGTAGGCGAGCCGGCGCGAAAGGTTCACGTCAAGCGTGTTGTATACGAAATATTCGCGAAGATCGTCGCCGCACTGGCTCAGCAGATTGGCGTACACGTCGCCGCAGGGGATGAGCAGCAGCACGCGTTCCGGATCCTCGGCCTTCATACGCTTGCCGAGCTTGAGCATGAAATTACGGAACGTGACGAAGTTGTTGAAATCGTCGACGATGTGCACGTTGACGATACGGCTGAATTTCGTGGGGCTCAGCTGGAAATACGCATACGCCTCGGAAACGAGGCCGTACTCCTCATGGAACGCCCTGGCCATGCCGTAGACGTTGATGTCGCTGCCCAGCAGAATCGGTTGGAATCGTGTCATAATGCCTTCACCTTAGTTGTTATTTGAGACGGAACACACGTTCCACGATGCGGTCGTCGCCCTCGTAAGGGATGTGCTTGCCGTGGTCTTTGAACCAACGTTCGTTGCCCTTGCCGATGATGAGGATGATGTGCAGATGCTCGGGATCCTTGCGATCGCGGCTTACCGTGGTCTCCACGGCTTCGGCACGGTCGAGAATGGTCTTCACGTCAAGCTGCGGGTTGGTGACGCTGTCGTTCATGTCCGCGCAGACCTGTTCCACAGGCTCGTCGTCGGTGTCTTCGAAAGTGAGCACGAGATGGTCGATGCGGTCCTGCGCGGCGTGGACGATTTCGGCGCGGCGATCGTATGCCTTGTTTCCAGCGGAGCCGGTGATGAGCGTGATTTCCGGCTTTTCGCTGCCGTAACGCTGATCGACGTAGTCAAGCAACGCGGTGACGGACGCGTAGTTATGCGCGTAATCAACAATGGCGATGGTGTTCGACCGCGTGTCCTTGAAATGCTCCATACGTCCGGCGATGCGTACCGGCTCCATCTCACGCAACGCGTCCTTGGCCTGTGCGGAACCGAAATCGAAACCGGCCGCATGGGCGATCGCGACGGCCGCCGCCGCGTTCGCATAGTTGAAATCGCCGTCCAATGTCAGGCTCAACTCGCCGATCGAGGTGCCGTCGATGACGATGGAGAAGCGGCTGTGATCGTCATTCGCCGGCGCGGCCATGACGTCTGCCGTGGAATCGCCGCCAAGCGCGAACGTGGTGACGGGAACGCTGGCATGACGTGCGTCCTGCCGGATGAGGTCGGCGCGCGCGCAATCGGCACCCAATACGAGGGCACGGCAGTTCTTGACGATCTGACGCTTGCAGTGGAGATAATCCTCGAATGTCGGATGCTCGATCGGGCTGATATGGTCCGGGCTGATGTTGAGGAACGCGGCCACGTCGAATGTGAGACCGAACACGCGGTCCACCTTGTAGGCCTGCGAGGAGACCTCCATGACGAGATATTCCATGCCGTTATCAACGGCCTCGCGCATCATGCGGAACGCATCCATGGATTCCGGCGTGGTCAGATCGGATTCCACGTAGGTGTGGCCGTCAAGACAATTGTCCACGGAGGAAAACAGCGCGCACTTGCCGCCGGAACAGCCGTTGAGCATCGCCTGCGTGAGATAGGCGGTGGTGGTCTTGCCTTTGGTGCCGGTGATGCCGACCACCTTCAACTGGTCCTGCGGACGACCATAGAATTCAGCCGATAGCAAAGCCATGGCCTTGCGCACGTCATCCACAATAAGGCCCGGAGCTTGCGTGGCGTCGGAGAAGTCGTTCTCCGACACATAGGCGGCAAGGCCGCGTTCGTCGATGCCCTGCAGATATTCGGCCTTGAAACGGCCCTTGCAGCACAGGAACGTGCCCGGCTCCACCTTGCGGGTGTCGTAGGTGATTGCGGAGAACGGCTCGTCGAATCCCTTGATGTCGTGCGGATCAAGCGTCCAGACATCGCCGCGGATGATTTCGCGCAGCAGTCCGTGCCTATCGAGCAGTCGGGCCGCCGATTCCAGAGTCAAAGCCATGTTTTCGTGTTCTCCCTGTGTATGAGACGCCGAGCGGATACCGAAGAGCCATTTTAGCGGCAACCATGTGCACGACGTGTGACGTCGGGGAAGTTACAATGAGGGTGTGACTGAACAAGAAACGGAATCCATGGCGGGCCGGCGCGCGCGGTTTGAGAAGCTTGCCATGCCCGTTGTGGACTCGCTGTACCGGCAGGCGATGAAACTGACCAACAATCCCGACGACGCGCAGGATCTGGTGCAGGACACCTTCGAACGTGGATTCAAGGCGTTCGACTCCTTCAAGGAAGGAACGAATTTCGCGGCTTGGATGACCACCATCGAACGCAACGCCTATTTCAACCAGTACGCCAAAGCCAAGCGACGGCCGCAACGCGCCAACGATTCCACCGGCGAATACGACGACTGGGACCTGTATTCCGCGTCCGAGCATTCCTCCGAACAGCTCAAATCCGCCGAACAGGAATACTTGGACGCCTACGCGCCGGAGGAGATCATGGCCGCTTTGAACCGGCTTTCCCCGGACCGCAGGCAGGTTTTCATCGACGCCGCGATCGACGGCAAATCATACAGCCAGGTAGCTGAGGAACAAGGCGTGAAAATCGGCACCGTGATGAGCCGGCTCAACCGCGCCCGCACACAGCTGAAACGTGAGCTTGCCAATTACGCCAAGGAACGTGGCTATGCCACTGCCGGGAAGGATCGACCATGAGCGAACCAATGGAACGGCACATCTCCATTACTTCGACCACCACCAACACGAACGGTGTGGTGACGCAGGTGACGCATGCCAGCGTGCATGTCGTGGCCTCCGGGGACTGCTTCGACCCGGAGACCTGTTGCGATGAACGCGAACGTGCGCTGATCGCAGCGATGCGCGCGTACCTGCGGCCGAAACACGCGCCGCAAAGCCTGATCGACAGGCTTGAGGCGACACTCGACCACTGTTGTGACGAGTAATTGGGCGGACGTGCGGCGTTTCATGCGCCAAGTGCCACGATGATGTGACGCGAGGCGCGCCCGCCGCATCAGCGTCTGAATATGGGAAAACCCCGCGAACCGTAATGATTCCGCGGGGTTTTCCATGCTCTGTGACGCTATTCGCGCCGGCAGGGATCAGGCGTTCGGGCGCTTGCCGTGATTGGCGGCCTTCTTACGACGATCCTTGCGCTTACGTCCGCGCATGCCCATGATTGGACTCCTTTACTTGCGATTAATAAGCCTTCGGGATTATCGCACACGAGCGAGACGTTTGCCAAATTCGGCGTCCGCTGTGTGGCCGGGACTTATTCCGATGGTGATTATATCAGTCGAGCATCCCGATGAACAGCGCCGTGCTTGACGTCTCGCCCGGCTTGATGACGATGAGGTCCTTGCCGGTGTTGAACGCGTTCGCGTATGCCGTCTGCGGTTCCACCGCCACGCCGGCCGGATGCTTGACGGCCGGGAAACCGGTGCCGGTGCACACCTGGAACGAGGTGACGGTCTCGTCGCCGCCCACACGCACCTTCTTGCCGTCCGGACGGGTGAACACCGCGGTGACGGTGCCGTCTTCGGCATGCTCCAGATCCGTCCAAGCGTCGTCGAACGGCTGCTCGGTGAGCAGCGTGTCCTTACGCAGGTCGTACTTGGTGCCGTCCACCGGCTCGGTGCCGGTCGGAATGAGGTTCTCGTTGACGGTGACATGCGTGCGCCCCGGCACGGTCAGGCTGCACTTGGCGTTGTGGGCGTCGATCTCATCGCCGTATCCGTTGAAGCCGTTGGCGAGCCACGGGTGGATGGCCAAGGCCCACGGTGCGTCCGCATCGCCGTTGTTGTAGGCGCTGATGTTCAGATGCAGGCCATCGTCGGCGAGGCTGTACGTCGCGGTCACCACGATGTCGAACGGATATCCCTCCATGTTGGGGGCGCGCCAGCTGAGGGTCACGGCATCCTCTTTAAGGGAGACAAGCTTCCAGAACGCGCGCTTGCCGTAGCCGTGGATGGCGTTGTGGCGCTCATGCTCGTCGATCGGCAGCGTGTAGGTCTTGCCTTCGAAGGTGTATTCGCCATTCTCGATGCGGTTCGGGAACGGGATGAGCAGCTGGCCGTGGCAGCAGGTCACCATGTCATCCGGACCGGGGGAGACGATGATGTCCTCGCCCTGGTAGGTCAGTTTGCGCAGCGTCGCGCCCAACTCGGTGACGACGGCATGGTAATCGCCATGCGAAATGGAAAATTGCTGTCCGGTGCGTGGCGGCAGATTGGTGCAGGTCATAAATCACTCCATAGTGTTGTCGACTGTGTTTCCGCTACTATGTTACCGCTCACGATGTGGTGATGGATGCGCTTGTCGTGTGGAAATTCTGCGGATGAAGACGGCCGATGTCGATTGACGGCGCCCGTGCCTTAATATTGGTGATTGCTGTTGTGATGGATGGATACGATTGGAAGGCGGCTTGACATGGGCAAACGCATCGTGCTGGCGGATCCGCGCGGATTCTGCGCCGGCGTGGATAGGGCGATTCTGACGGTGCGGACGATTCTCAAATCCGCCGATACGCCACGTGCCGACGGATTGCCGCCGGTGTATGTGCGCCGCCAGATCGTGCACAACAAGCATGTCGTCGAGGATTTGGCCGCGCAGGGCGCGGTGTTCGTGCAGGAATTGGCTGAGATCCCCGATGCCGCCGCCGAAGCCGGCATCCCAATCGTATTTTCCGCCCACGGCGTGTCTCCGGCGGTCAAAGCCGAGGCCGCGGCGCGCGGCATGCATGTGGTCGATGCCACCTGCCCGCTGGTAAGCAAAGTGCATCGCGAGGTGCTGCGTTTTGTCAAGGAAGGTTACGAGATCATCTACATCGGGCACAAAGGCCACGATGAGGCCGTTGGCGTGGTGGAGGAATCGCCGGAACATGTGCATTTGATCGAGCATGCGTCCGACGTCGACTCGTTGGATTTCCAACCTGACACGAAACTGGTGCTGCTTACGCAGACCACGTTGAGCGTCGATGAGACCGCTGGCACGATCACCGCGCTCAAAGCGCGTTTCCCATGGCTTGAAATGCCGCCGAACTCCGATATCTGCTATGCCACGTCGAATCGTCAGGCGGCGGTCAAGCTCGTTGCCGAGCAAGCCGATTGCGTGGTGATTGTCGGCTCCGCGAATTCCTCGAATTCCGTGCGGTTGATGGAAGTCGCTCAGGAGGGACTTAACGCGCGGTACGCCTCAAAAACGGCTGTTGGCGCCGCTGGTCGCGCCCATCGTGTTGATGATGCTTCGGAACTTGACCCCGCATGGTTTGAAGGTGTCGAATCCGTGGGTATTTCCTCGGGTGCCTCCGTGCCGGACGAGCTGGTTTCCGGCGTGGTCGCAGCGTTGCAAGAACTTGGCTACCAGGATGTGAGCACCATCGAAACCATCAAGGAGAACATGCATTTCGTGCTTCCTGCGGAACTGCGCAAATAGCGCGAACCTTTCGCTTACGCAAGTGGGCGGTCGGAACATCGTGTTGTTCCGACCACCCACTTATGTATTGGTGTGATGTATCGGCGTGTTTTTTTACCAAGTGCCGATCGGCGCCGCTACCGCGTCGAGCACCTTGAGCAGATCGTTGGGATTGACGCCGACTGAGAAACCGCGTTTGCCGCCCGACAGCAGGATTTCGTCGTATTGCAGCGCGCTTTCGTCAAGCACCGTCTTGTGGTGTGTGCGCTGGCCAAGCGGGGAGATGCCGCCGACCACGTAGCCGGATTCGCGCATGGCGACCTTCGGATCGGCCATCGCCGCCTTCTTCGCGCCGACTGCCGCGGCCAGCGCCTTCAGATCCATATGTCCGCTGACCGGCACCACGCCGACCACGCGTTCGGAGCCGGTGTCCGCCATCAGCGTCTTGAACACCTGATGCTCGTCGAAACCGAGCTTGGTGGCGGCCTCAACCCCATAACCGTCATCCATGTGATCGTTCGAATGCGCGTATTCGTAGGTTTTGAACGGAACTCCGGCTTTTTCCAACTGCACGGTGGCCGGTGTGGAACCGGCGCCCTTCTCATGCTTTTTCTTTGCCATGCCGCCCATAATAAGCCTTCCACGTGTCCGTTGTGGCGTTTCGGATACGAAAAGGGGCTTCCGCCGAAGCGAAAGCCCCTTTGTCTGAGGTTCAGAGACGAACCGTGCGGATTACTCCGCGCCGATTCACTCGGAGATCTCGGCGAAGTACAGCAGGGTACGCACCATGTTGCAGGTGAAGCCGTACTCGTTGTCGTACCAGGAGACGGTGCGAGCCATGGTCAGGCCGTCAACGGTGTTGACATCGGTCTGGGTCGGATCGAACACGCCACCGTGGGTGTCGCCGATGATGTCGGAGGACACGATGCCATCCTCGTTGTAGCCGTAGAAGTCGGTGTCGGAGAAGGCGGCCTTGAAGGCGGCGTTGATCTCATCGGCGGTGACTTCCTTGTTCAGGACGGTGGTCAGCTCGGTGACGGAGCCATCCGGAACCTGGATGCGCTGGGCGTGGCCCTGCAGCTTGCCGTTCACGGACGGAACGACCTTGCCGATGGCCTTGGCGGCGCCAGTGGAATGAGGAATGGTGTTGATGGCGGCGGCGCGGTTGTTGCGAGCCTTCGGGAAGCGCGGGCCGTCGAGGATCATCTGGGTGCCGGTGTAGGCGTGGATGGTGGTCATGAAGCCGGCCTTGATGCCGAACTTCTCGTCCAGCAGCTTGACCATGGCGGCCATGGAGTTGGTGGTGCAGGAGCCGGCGGACACGATCACGTCGGAAGCCTTGAGGGTCTCGTGGTTCACGCCGAACACGATGGTCGGGGTGGTCTCGTCCTTGGCCGGAGCGGAGATCAGGACCTTCTTGGCGCCAGCGTTGATGTGGGCCTGGGACTTCTCAGCGGAGGTGTAGAAGCCGGTGCACTCGAGCACGAACTCAACGCCGTCGTTCTTGACCCACGGGATGTTGTTGGCATCCTTCTCGGCGTAGACCTTGTATTCCTTGCCGTCGACCACGATGGAGTCGTCGGTGGAGGTGACCTCGACCGGGGTGCCATCGTCATGACGGAAGGTGCCGTGGGTGCTGTCGTACTTCAGCAGGTAGGCCAGCATGGACGGGGTGGTCAGATCGTTGATTGCAGCGACCTCAATGTCACCGGCCTGGCCGCCACGAGCCTGCAGCTCGAAGATACGGCGGAAAGCCAGACGACCGATACGACCAAAGCCGTTAATACCAATCTTAACTGTCATGTAATTCTCCCTTTAGGGTAGGCCACGCGTGTGCCAAGCACACTGAAGCCATTGTTTACCAACACCGTCCACTGTAGTGCGTCACCTGTACTTAGGGCAACGTTCCGAGGCGCGTGTTCCAAAATGCAGTGCGATTTTCAGTGAACGCTCACATGCATGTCCCGCATGCGTTCAACGGCCGCTTGGCTCGACCAGCGCGGAGGATACGTCCGTGTCCAATGCACCGAGATCTCCGGAGAAGCCATGCCATCGCGCCACGTGCGGCAGGGGAGCCTCGATGGGGAACGTGACGATGAGCGTGCCATGCTCCACCGTGATGCGGGACGGCCTGCCGGCAAGGAACTCGTTGCTCAGTCCGTTGACGCGCGTGCTGCTCATGTCGGCGTGGTGCAGCTCGTATTTCAATCCCGTTTCGCTTACGCCGGTCGAGATATCGCTGTGGGAGAACACGGAGACCATGCGTCCCGCAACGGCGTCGTCCGCCGGGAAATCGAGCGCGCCGTCGCAGATCGCGGTGACGATCGATCCGTCGCCGTGCAGGTAGCCGGTCGCGCCACGGTCGGCCAGTAGCGCCATAAGCTGGATATTGGAAATCGTATGGTCGATTCGTCCGCCGAGCGCGCCGTATATGTGGAACGTGCGCGCGCCGCGCAGCCAGCCGATCTTCAAAGCCGACAGCAGGTCGGGATCGTCCTTTTCCGAAGGCAATGCGATGGTGTGGTCGTTTTGCGTGGGGCGTCCGCCGGTAATCGAATCGAAGTCGCCGACCACGAAATCGGCGTCGATGCCGAAGGCTCGGACGTGGTCGAGGCCGCCGTCCGCGGCGACGACGAAGGCGTCATCCGGAATCGCAGGGGTCTCATCGTAATAATCGCCTGCGCCGAAGATCACGCAGGTGCGGGCATCGTGGGAATCCATACCCGGTAGTGTAGCCGTGACGGGCGAAAGGGAAGAATCGTCATTTTCATGGCTATGCGGCATACCTAAAATGTCTGAAACCTGTGGAGATTGTCACGCATGAATCGGTTCGGAGGCGCGGCGGCGGTTTTTCGACATGCGGATGCTGGTACACTGACACCGAGTTTGTTTTGAAGGGATTGCAGATAATGTGCGGAATTGCTGGTTTCGTCAACGATATGCCCATTGACATGAAATGCCCGGTCCTCCAACGTATGACCGACATGATCGCGCATCGCGGGCCGGACAGCGAAGGCCATTACATCGACGAGCACGCGGCGCTCGGCCATCGAAGGCTCAGCATCATCGACCTCGGCGGCGGCCAGCAGCCCATCTACAACGAGGATGGCTCGAAGGTCATCACCTTCAACGGCGAGATCTACAACTATCAGACGCTGCGTGAGGAATTGATCGCGGCCGGACACACCTTCACCACCAAAAGCGACACCGAGGTGCTGCTGCACGGCTATGAGCAGTGGGGTGTGGATTTGCTGCAGCGCGTACGTGGCATGTTCACTTTCGTGATCTGGGACAAGAACAAGCAGGAGCTGTTCGGCGCGCGCGACCATTTCGGCATCAAGCCCTTCTACTATGCGAAGATGAACGGCACGTTCATGTACGCGTCGGAGATCAAGAGCCTGTTGCGCCACCCCGATTTCGTCAAGGAGCTCAACGCCGAGGCGTTGAAGCCGTATATGACCTTCCAGTATCCGGCGATCGGTGAGACCTTCTTCAAAGGCGTCTACAAGCTGCCGGAAGGGCACTATTTCACGTACCGGGATGGCAAGATGGACATCCACCGGTATTACGACGAGGATTTCCGCGAAGGCAAGCAGAAGCTGGGCGAGCTGGTGAACTCGATCGACCAGACGGTGTGCGATTCCGTCAAGGCGCACCAGATCGCCGATGTGGAGGTCGGCTCCTTCCTGTCGAGCGGTGTCGACTCCAGCTACGTCGCCGCCGTGGCGCGTCCGCAGCACACGTATTCGATCGGTTTCGGCAAAGGCACGTACAACGAATCGCAGCAGGCCGGCGAACTGGCGGAACTGCTCAAACTGACAAACACCGCCGAGTCGTTGACCGACGAGGAGGCGTTCGCCGCGTTCCCGCGCATCCAATGGCATCTCGACGAGCCGGACTCCAATCCGAGCTGCGTGCCGCTGTACTTCCTGTCCGCATTGGCCGCCAAAGACGTGAAGGTGGTGCTGAGCGGCGAAGGCGCCGACGAGTTGTTCGCCGGATACATCGACTACGGCGTGCACACCAAATTCAAGCCCATCAAGGTGGTGACTCGCTGGCTCACGCATCTGCCAGCCGGCGCGCGCAAGGCGATCGCCCGGTTCTGCAAGGGCAAGACCTTCCCGGGCGCATGGCATCTGTACGCCAATCTTGCGCCGGCCGAGGAAAGCTTCATCGGACAGGCACGTGTGTTTGAGGAATCGCAGTCCGAACAGCTGCTCAAGCCTGAATACCGCAAGGCGCCGAGCGTGCAAAGCATCGTCGACAAGACGTATGCGCGTGTGGAAGGCAAGGGTCTGAGCGAACTGAAGAAGAAGCAGTACCTTGACATGCATCAGTGGATGCCGGGTGACATTCTGCTCAAGGCCGACAAGATGACCATGGCGCATTCGCTGGAATTGCGTGTGCCGCTGCTCGACAAGGAGCTCATGGGCGTGGCCGAGCAGGTGCCGACCAAGTACCTCATCACCGACGAGAACACGAAATACGCGTTCCGCCAGGCGGCGGGACGTCATCTGCCCAAGGAATGGTACGACCGTGAGAAGCTTGGCTTCCCGGTGCCGATCAAGAAGTGGCTGCGTGAGGAGAAGTTCTACAAGTACGTCCGTTCCGTGTTCGAACGCGATTACGTCAGCCAGTTCTTCGACCAGGACGCGCTGCTGAAGATGATCGATGACAACTATGCCGGCAAAACCGACGATCGCCGCAAGATCTGGACCGTATACTCGTTCCTGACGTGGTACGACGTCTACTTCGTGCACGACGGCGAGAAGCCGGACGTCATCGCCATCGCCTGACGGCGGATGCCGTCCGAATGGTGACGAACACCCCGGGACCGGTGCGACACGCGCTGGTCCCGGGGTGTGGTATTATCTACAAGGCTTGAGAAATCAAGAAAGCGGGATATCCCCACCTGGAAGCCTTTCAGGGCCTCGGGTTCAGGCAGATGCCTTCCACCGGTCGTCTCGGTGAGATATGTAAGCCGCTCTTACGGGTTTACGGCGCGTTGTGATGCGTTTTGGCATGCCTTGAACAATCGAGACTTTGGAAAACTGCCAATCAAAGGATGTTCCGTTGCATGGAATATGAGGATTGGAGTCATCATCAGCGACGAACCACGCATTAACGACGAGATTCGCGTCTCCCAGGTGCGTCTGATCGGCCCGAACGGCGAGCAGGTGGGAGTCATCGCGACTTCCGTCGCACTGAACCTGGCAAAGGAAGCGAACCTCGATCTCGTCGAGGTGGCGCCCAACGCGAAGCCTCCGGTCGCCAAGCTCATCGATTACGGCAAGTACAAGTACAACGAGAAGATCAAGGCTCGTGAGGCGCGCCGCAACCAGAGCACCGCGGAAATCAAGGAAATTCGCTTCCGTCTGAAGATCGACGACCATGACTTCGAGGTCAAGAAGGGCCATGTTGTGCGCTTCCTGAACGGCGGAGACAAGGTCAAGGTCACCATCATGCTGCGTGGCCGCGAGCAGTCGCGACCGATCGGCGGCGTCGAGTTGCTGCAGCGTCTCGCCAGCGAAGTGGAGGAATACGGCACCGTCGAATTCGCTCCGAAGCAGGAAGGCCGCAACATCATCATGACGCTCGCGCCGAAGGGCAAGAAGGTTCACACCCAGTCCGAGCAGCGTCGTCGTGGCGATCAGTCCCGTGCCGAGCGCCAGGCCCGCCAGGCCGCCCGTCTGGCGGCCAAGCAGGAGGCCCAGGCAGCGGCCGCAGCCGCAGCCAAGGCAGCCGTGGCATCCGACAAACCGAAGACTTCCGAAACGAAGTAACAAACAAGGAGGGCAGCAATGCCGAAGATGAAAACTAATTCCGCCGCTTCCAAGCGCGTCCGCGTGACCGGTTCCGGCAAGCTGATGCACGCCGGCTCCGCAATGCGCCACAACCTCGAGCACAAGTCCGCTCGTAAGCGCCGTGAGCTGAAGGCCGACGGTGTTCTGGCCACTTCCCAGAGCAAGAACATGAAGAAGCTGCTCGGTCGCTGAGCATAGCGAGAGCTTAGAAACAAAGACTTAATAGAAAGCTGAGGAATCAAATATGGCACGTGTCAAGCGCGCAGTAAACGCCCACAAGAAGCGTCGCGTCGTTCTCGAGAGGGCTTCCGGCTACCGCGGCCAGCGCTCCCGCCTGTACCGTAAGGCCAAGGAGCAGCTGCTGCACTCCTTTACCTACAACTTCCGCGACCGCAAGGCTCGCAAGGGCGACTTCCGCAAGCTGTGGATCCAGCGCATCAACGCTGCCGTCCGCGCCGAAGGCATCACCTACAACCGCTTCATCCAGGGCCTGCACCTTGCCGGCATCGAGCTGGATCGTCGCGCTCTCGCCGAGCTGGCCGTCTCCGATCCGGAGGCTTTCAAGGCCATCGTCGAGCAGGCCAAGGCCGCTCTTCCGGCTGACGTGAACGCTCCGAAGGAAGCCTGAGTTTCCCCGACGGTTCACCTGTGAACTTCAGAACCCCCGATCCGGCAAACGGACGGGGGTTCTTGCGTATCGCGTTCCCCATACCGGATACTTTGAATAGATTTTCCGGAATGTTGATTTCCATCCAATGACGGCTTCCACTTGGAACGAACGTCCTTGGAATCCTCCATGCGGGCAACGCGTTCCGTACGGGAACGTGACGGAACGGACACGACAAATGATGACGATGCAAACGGAGGACCACGATGACGGATATCGAACGCTTGATTGATCAGTTCCTCGCGTACATCGACGTGGAACGAGGACTTGCGAAAGCCACGGTGCGCGCATATGACTCGGACCTGCGCAAATACAACGGCTGGCTTGCGACGCAAGGCATTCAAGACCTTAATGCAGTGACCACGCAGGACGTGGAACGATACATCGCCTTTCTTGACGATTCCGGAGAATCCGCGCGCAGCAAGGCACGAAGACTGGCCAGCATCCATGCATTCCATCGCTTCGCACTGAACGAACATGTGGTATCCAATGACGTTGCGGCACAGGTCAAGGCTCCCAAAGGCGCGACGACGCTGCCTGACGTGCTCACTGTGGACGAGGTGGCCAGTTTGCTGGACGCGATCCCCGTCTCGCAGAATCGGCCTCAATCCGAAGGCATGGCGGACATGCCCGACGATCCCGCGATGCTGCGCGACAAGGCGTTGCTGGAATTCATGTACGCCACCGGAGCCCGCGTGTCGGAAGCGTGCGGCGCGAATCTTGACGATGTCGACTTGGAATCGAACGTTGCGAGATTGATGGGCAAAGGCTCCAAACAACGTCTGGTGCCGGTCGGCAGTTACGCATGTGAGGCGATCGCAAGATACCTCAAAAACGGACGGCCGCAGCTCGAGTCGAAGGCGAAAGGGCCCACCGAACGACGCGCGTTGTTCCTCAACAAGCGCGGCAAACGACTGTCAAGGCAATCGGTGTGGGAGATCATCCGTGCGGCCGGGGAACGCGCGCATATCGACAAGCCCCTGCATCCGCACACATTGCGCCATTCCTTCGCCACGCATCTGATCCAAGGCGGGGCCGACGTGCGCACCGTGCAGGAACTGCTGGGTCACGCGAGTGTCACCACCACGCAGATCTACACGCATGTAAGCCCGGAGAACCTCATCGAGACATATCTGACCTCGCATCCAAGGGCAAGATAGCATGAGATGCATGTGTTGCTGCCGTTTCTGACGGCGATGATGGGCTAGCATGGAAACAGTGGAATTTTTGACACGAGGATGTTGGTAAGGTAAACGGTATGCCTACGGATTTGCTTGGACGTGATTATGAGACGTTTCCCGCACCGGAGCCGCTGCAGACGCACGGTCCGGCAAGGGTCATCGCCATGTGCAACCAGAAGGGTGGCGTCGGCAAGACCACCAGTTCCATCAATATCGGCGGCGCGCTAAGCCAATACGGCAGGCGCGTGCTGATCGTCGACTTCGATCCGCAAGGCGCCGCCACGGTGGGTCTCGGCATCAACGCCAACGCGGTGGAGGACACCGTGTACACGGCGTTGTTCAATCCGCGCATGGACGTGCACAGCGTGATTCACCACACCGATTTCGAGAATCTCGACATTATGCCGGCCAACATCGATCTGTCCGCCGCCGAAGTGCAACTGGTCACCGAAGTGGGACGTGAGCAGGTGCTTGCCGGTGTGCTGCGCCAGGTCAAGGACGAGTACGACGTGATCATCATCGACTGCCAGCCATCGTTGGGCCTGCTGACGGTGAACGCGTTGACCGCGGCCGACGGTGTGATCATTCCGGTCGCTGCCGAATTCTTCGCGCTGCGTGGCGTGGCGCTGCTCATGCAATCCATCGAGAAGGTGCAGTCGCGCATCAATCCGAGCCTTGAAGTGTATGGCGTGCTGGTCACCATGTACACCCGTACCCTGCATTGCGAGGAGGTGTTGCAGCGTATCTACGAGGCGTTCCAAGGCAAGGTGTTCCATTCCGTGATTTCGCGTTCCATCAAGCTGCCGGATTCCACGGTGGCGGCCGCGCCGATCACCATCTACGCGCCGAACCACAAGACGGCGAAGGAATACCGTGAAGTGGCCCGCGAGCTGATCGCCAACGACATCGTGGCCTGAACTTTGCAAGAGCCCCGTTGGGGGCTCTTGGTGTTTATGAGCGACTCGACACACTTATAGTCATGTTGACTATAAGTGTTAGACTCCTTTCCTGTAAGCAATTCGAAGTATTGGAAGAGGCCATCAATTGATCATGGGCAATGTCTCGGAACGGCGCAAGCAGCCTCCGCAGGTCGGCGTATCCGTGGTGATTCTGGCTTTGGGACCGGTTCCGCAGTCAGATGTGGGCGCTGGTGCCGCTTCGTCCGGCATGGGCTCCACCCTGTGGATGCCGCTGGTCAAACGCGTCCGTCAGCCTTTTTTGGGGCAATGGGCGTTGCCGGGAGGCGGTCTGAGGGCCGACCATTCATTGGAACAGTCGGCGTATGCCGCACTGGAATCGACGACGTCGCTGCATCCGAAATATCTTGAGCAGCTTTACACGTTCGGCGATCCGGCACGTTCGCATGGCGGTCTGCCGATGGTGTCCATCGTGTACTGGGCCCTGGTGGGCGAGGCCGATGGACGAATCGACTTCGCCGGAGGGGACAACGTCAAGTGGTTCCCCGTCAACCATCTTCCGGAACTTGCGTTCGACCATCGCACCATCGTCGAATACGCCATAAACCGGCTTCGCGGCAAAATCGAATCGCCTGACATCGCCACTCGATTGGTGGGCGAGCGATTCACGTTGAGCCAACTGCATGACGTGTACGAGGCGATTGCCGGACAGCGTATCGATTTGGCGAATTTCCGCCGTAAAATGCTCGCTTCCGGACTGTTGGAAGACACCGGTGAGAAACTGCAGATCGGCCGTAACAGGCCGGCGGCGGTCTACCGGTACAGCCGGAAGCCGGGAACGGATTTGTGGACCGAAGCCGGAACGGCATCCGAATCGGACGACACTCGAATTGCTTTCCAGGATGACGACGCGTTATCCGCATTGATGACGGCGTGATCGCCTGCCATCGTCGGGCTTGAACGAGCTCACGACACAATAGGAAAACAATGATAAAGGGGTGTTGATGTCCGCATCGCAACAAACTGTCGGGGGAGAGGTCTCGCTGACTCGCAACGAGCGTCTTGACCGACTGCCGTTCAACAAGGCGCACAGGAAGCTGTTGGTGGCTTCGGGTATTGGATGGGCGTTCGACGCGATGGACGTTGGTCTGGTGTCGTTCGTCGTGGCCGCCATCGCGGCCGATCCGCATTTCAATCTGACGCCGACCGAGAAAAGCTGGGTGCTGTCCATCGGTTTCGTCGGAATGGCGATCGGCGCCGCGCTTGGCGGCTTCGTGGCCGACCGCGTTGGCCGCAAGACGGTCTTCTCCGCGACGCTGGTGATTTTCGGTCTGGCCAATGGCGGTATGGCGTTGTCATGGTCGCTGGCGGCTCTGCTGATCGCTCGACTGGTCATCGGCCTCGGCCTGGGCGCCGAGCTGCCGGTCGCCTCCACATTGGTCTCGGAATTCTCTCCGACCAAACAACGCGGCCGTATGACGGTGTTGCTGGAATCCTTCTGGGCAATCGGCTGGATCATCGCCGCCTGCATCGGCTATTTCGTCATTCCTAACACCGGCGATTGGGGATGGCGCTGGGCGCTGCTCATCGGAGCATTGCCGCTGCTGTACGCCATCGTGACGCGCATTCATATCCCTGAGTCCGTGCGATTCCTCGAATCCAAGGGACGTGAGGATGAGGCCGAGCAGGCCGTGCGCTACTTCGAACAGGCCGGAGGCGTCGAACCGGTCGCATCCCCGAAGGGCGAGCCGCTGCCGAAGATCAAAACCCGCGAGCTGTTCGGCAAGAAGTATCTTGCGCGCACCGCAGCCATCTGGGCCACATGGTTCTTCGTGAACTTCTCCTACTACGGCGCGTTCACGTGGATGCCGTCTCTGCTGGCCGACCAGTTCGGTTCGCTGACCAAGTCGTTCGGCTACACGCTCGCCATCGCCATCGCACAGCTGCCCGGCTACTTCCTCGCGGCATGGCTGGTGGAGATCTGGGGCCGCAGGAAGACCCTGAGCGTGTTCCTCGCCGTGTCCGCCGTGGCAGCGTTCGCCTTCTCCCAAGCCGGTTCCGTGGCCGCTGTGCTGGGCTTCGGCATGCTGCTGTCCGCGTCCAACCTTGGCGCTTGGGGCGTGTTGTACGCGGTGACTCCGGAAATCTATCCGACACGTCTGCGTGGCGCCGCCTCCGGTGCCGCCGCGGCTTGCGGTCGTGTGGCCGCGATTATCGCGCCGCTGCTGATGCCATGGTTCCTGACCTTGTCCGGTGGCAACAAGGCCGTGGCGTTCATCGTTTTCGCCGTGGCGTTCATCCTTGCCTGCGTGGCGGCCCTGTGCCTGCCTGAACGCACTGGCAAGGAGCTTGAGGATTAAGGTCCGAGCGCCTCTTCGCGTGATTGACGGCGGGCCTGTCGGCATGATCTGACAGGTCCGCCGTTTTTCATGTGTCGTAATGCTTCGCTAGAATTGGCTCGGTTTGTGTGTAAGTACGGATTTTTAAGTACCGATAGCATGTACGTACCGAACGTTTACGTAAGAAAACAGCAACACTAAGAGAGGTTTCGATGGCGGTTCGCGGCGATATCCGAAATGTAGCGATTGTGGCACACGTCGATCACGGTAAGACCACCCTGGTCAACGCGATGCTGGCCCAGTCCCACGTGTTCAACGAGCGTGAGGAAGTCCCGGACCGTGTGATGGATTCCAACGATCTGGAACGTGAGAAGGGCATCACCATCCTCGCCAAGAACACCGCGGTGCAGTACACCGGCCCGCTGGCCGCCAAGTACGGCCATCCGGAAGGCATCACCCTCAACATCATCGATACCCCTGGCCACGCCGATTTCGGTGGCGAGGTGGAGCGTGGCATCTCCATGGTCGATGGCGTCGTGCTGCTCGTCGACGCTTCCGAAGGCCCGCTGCCGCAGACCCGTTTCGTGCTGCGCAAGGCCCTCGAAGCCAAGCTTCCGGTCATCCTGTGCGTGAACAAGACCGATCGTCCGGACGCCCGAATCTCCGAAGTCGTCGGTGAGTCCTCCGACCTGCTGCTCGGCCTGGCCCAGGACGTCATCGAGGAAGGCATCGACCTCGATGAGGATTCCCTCTTCGACCTTCCGGTCATCTACTGCGCCGCCAAGGCCGGTTACGCTTCCGAAAACCAGCCGGAAAACGGCGGCCTGCCGGACAACGACAACCTCGAGCCGCTGTTCGAGGCCATCATCAAGAACATTCCGGCTCCGGAATACGAGGAAGGCGCGCCGCTGCAGGCCCACGTCGCCAACATCGACTCCTCCGACTTCCTCGGCCGACTCGGTCTGGTCCGCATCTACAACGGCACCCTTGAGAAGGGCAAGACCTACGGTCTGTCCCGTGTGGACGGCTCCATCGAGAACTTCCGCGTGTCCGAGCTGCTGCGTACGCAGGGCCTGGAGCGCACCCCGGTCGAATCCGCAGGCCCTGGCGACATCGTCGCCGTCGCCGGCGTGAACGACATCATGATCGGCGAGACCATCGTCGACCCGGACGATCCGCGTCCGCTGCCGCTCATCCACGTTGACGACCCGGCCATCTCCATGACCTTCGGCATCAACGATTCCCCGCTTGCCGGCACCGAAGGCAAGGACCACAAGCTCACCGCCCGCATGATCAAGGACCGCCTCGATCGCGAGCTCATCGGCAACGTGTCCATCAAGGTGCTGCCGACCGACCGTCCGGACGCCTGGGAAGTGCAGGGCCGTGGCGAACTCGCACTGGCCGTGCTTGCCGAGCAGATGCGCCGTGAAGGCTTCGAGCTGACCGTCGGCCGTCCGCAGGTGGTCACCAAGACCATCGACGGCGTGGTCAACGAGCCGATGGAAAACACCACCATCGACGTGCCGGAAGAGTACATGGGTACCGTCACCCAGCTCATGGCCGACCGTAAGGGCCGTATGGATGGCATGACCAACCACGGCTCCGGCTGGGTCCGTCTGCAGTTCACCGTGCCGTCCCGTGGTCTGATCGGTTTCCGCACCGCGTTGCTGTCCGCCACCCGCGGCACCGGCATCGCCTCCTCCATCTCCGCTGGCTACGCTCCGTGGGCCGGCCAGATCGTGACCCGCCAGAACGGCTCCATGGTCTGCGACCGTCAGGGCGTCGCCACTCCGTACGCCATGCAGCGTCTGCAGGCACGTGGCAACTTCTTCGTCGAGCCGCAGTCCCCGGTGTACGAGGGCCAGGTCGTCGGCATCAACAACAAGCCGGACGAGCTGGATGTGAACATCACGCTGGCCAAGCACATGACCAACATGCGTTCCGCCACAGCAGACGTGCTGGAAACCCTGACCCCGCCGATCAAGATGAGCCTCGAAGAGTCCCTGGACTTTGCCAACGAGGACGAGTGCGTGGAAGTCACCCCGGAATCCATCCGCGTGCGCAAGATCATTCTGAGCCGTGAGGATTGGTACAAGTGGCGCGCCAAGCAGCGTCGCCAGAACAACGCTCAGAATAACAAGTGATTCTTCGCATTGTTTTGGCGCTTCGCGGGCACGGTAGTGTGTTCCGCTAGTGCGCTAAACGCTTAAGAAAGGCAAGAGATGTCGGCGGTTTTCCGCGTATCTCTTGCCTTTCTTGCTGTTTTGTAAGGAACGTAGGGCATAGTGGAAGACATGACGCAACGCACGCAGGAAACACAGCCGGAACCGCAATCGCAATCACAGGACGGCATCGACCGCAGGCTGCTGCCGTGGTCGCATCGTCTACCGGTATGGGCGCGGTTTTTGGTTGACCTGCTCGCCGGTGCCGTCGTCGGCGTGATCGGCACGATGGCGCACCGCATGGGCGCGTCGGCGAATATTCCCTACGGTCTTGTGATCGCATATGCTCTGGTCATCATCTCGACATGGTCGGCGCGTTCACGTGATGGCGTATCGGGCCTCGCATTGCATCTGATCAGTTCGTCACTGGTGGTCTGGACCGTCATGGCCGGTTACGGTCCGGGCGGGGACGCCATGATTCCCGTCGGATTCGGCGAGACGGCGACGTTGCCGTATTTCAGCAACAACGCCGGCTATTTCTGGCTATACGGCGTGGTGCTGATTCCATTGATCATGCTGGCGCTGCCCAAAAGCTGGTTCACGATGCCGCCGCGCACTGAGGATGACTCCACGGAATATGACCAGAACGAATCGTCTGAACCGGACCATGACACCGCCCAACCGGTGGACTAGACCCCTCCACAGCCTCGCGAATGCGCTAAGGTGCTTAGGATGACCCGCAACAAGGAGGCACAGGCGGCAATGAGCGCACGCAAGCTGTTCTATCTGGGGCCACAAGGCACCTTCACCCATCAGGCGGCCGTCAATGCCGCCCAAGAGTTGGCACGGCTCGAACCGCAAGGCTTCGACCTGATGCCCATGGACGATGTGCCGCAGATTCTTGACGCCGCACAGCACGGCGACGGCTGGGGAATCGTGGCCTGGGAGAACAACGTCGAAGGGTACGTGGTCCCCAACCTCGACGCCCTGATCGACGCGAAGGACCTTGTCGGATTCGCACGCGTCGGTGTGAACGTCGAATTCGACGCATACGTGGCGCAAGGAGCCGATCCAGCCGAAGCGCGCATCGCCACCGCCCATCCGCACGGTCTCGCGCAATGCAAACGATTCATCGCCGAACATCGGCTCTCCACACAGCCGGCCACATCCAACGCGGCGGCCTGCCGGGACCTTATCCCAGGTGAAATCGCCTTCGGTCCCGCCATCTGCGGCGAACTGTACGACATCACCCGCATCGGCACCGCCATCCAGGATTACCAAGGAGCCGCCACCGACTTCCTCGTGCTCGCGCCACGCGCCGAAGTCGCACGGCTGCTCGCCAAACCACGCGCCGAAGCTAACGTCGAATACGAATCGGTATTGACGCTCATCCCGCTCGTCACCGGCCCAGGCGTGCTCGCCAACCTGCTCGACGTGTTCCGTGACGCGGGACTGAACATGACCAGCTTCATCTCACGGCCCATCAAAGGACGCACCGGCACATACAGCTTCATCGTCACCCTCGACGCTGCCCCTTGGGAGGAACGTTTCCGCGACGCGCTCGTGGAAATCGCAGAACATGGCGACTGGGCCAAAACACTCGCCGTCTACCCGCGCAGGGAACGCCCCAACCCGCCCGTCACCTCATGGATGCTGCCGCAAGGCGGCGTACGACTCGACGACAGCCACCTGCCGGACGATTGGCAGAACGACGAAACCGTCAGAAGGGAGCTGATGTGGTGAAGCCACGCATCGCAATCGTAGGACTCGGCCTCATCGGAGGATCACTGGCACGCCGACTCGTCAACGCCGGCTGCGAAGTGACCGCATGGAACCACAACGACCGCCCCTACGCCACCGCTGAAGCCGACGGCATCATCTGCAAACCCACCTTGGCGGCACTCGCCGAAACCAAACCGAACGTGCTCGTACTGTGCAACCCGCTCAAGGCCATGCCCGAAATCCTCGGCGCATTGAAACCATTGATCGACATGGAAACAACCACGCTCACCGACGTGGGCAGCGTCAAAGGCATGGTCCGCGACCAAGTCAAAGCCATTGGTCTTGACGGCTGCTACGTCGGAGCACACCCGATGGCCGGCAACGAACTGTCTGGCTGGGAGGCATCCGACCCGACACTCTATGACGACGCGCTCTGGGCCATCACCGTCGACGAACACACCGAATACCGCCGGTTCCGCGCCGTGGCCGACATGATCGTGAACCGTTGCGGCAACCGGCTCATCGTACTTGACGACGCCACCCATGACCGTTGCGCCGCGCTCATCTCACATATGCCTCACGTCATCGCCACCGCCATGATCAACGAGCTGGTGGCCAACCCGAACCGCAACATCGCGGCCGCGCTCGCAGCCGGGTCCTGGCGTGACATGACGCGCGTGGCGCTGACCGATCCGAACCGCACACGTGCCATGGTGGAGGAGGACGCGGCCAACGTGGAGACTTTGCTACGCAACATGGCCAACCGATTGACGTTGGTGGCCAACGTGCTGCATGACATGGCCGATACCGGCGTGCGCCCTACGGAAGGCGACGTGAAGCAAATGGACCGTTTCTTCGCCCAAGGCCAACCGTTCCGCGACTACAAGGCCGCCAGCAGGCAGCCGGAGTACGCCGAACATTGCGCGACGGTCGAACTGTCGATTCCCGAAAACGATTGGCAGCGCACGCTGCTGGAATCCGCCCGCAGAGGCGAGCATATCGTGCGATTCGACGGCGAGCGTACCGCGATCGCGCAGGCGCGTTCCGTGGTCTGACGACTGACGCCATCGCTATGCAAAAGCGCCGCAATCGCAGAAAATCAGTGCGATTGCGGCGCTCTTGTCTTTGCGCGCGGTAGGGGGAGGTACGCGACTACGGACGTGGCCGAGTCATGGAACGTTCCGGCACCGGCTTGATCGTCACGATTTCGTCGGCGGGAATCGTGACACGCTGCTCGGGACGTGAGCCGTTCGCCGCCGCATCGCGCGTCATCTCCAGTTTCTGACCGTCCCACGAACGCACGTGGCCTACGTAATCGCGGAACTTCATACGATGATCGGTAGGATCGACGCCTTCCAAGGTGCGCACCACGATGCGCGCTCCTACTGGAATCTCATTGGGAATAGGCATTGCTGCCTCCTTTCGATGTTCCGCTCCAACTGTCTCACTCGCTCGCCACGGCGTCAAGGACCGGCTGCTTCAACGCGCGGGAGGCGGGGGAGATGCTGGACACCAGACCGACCACAATCGACAGCAGCAGGAACACGAGCAGCTGCAACCACGGAATCGCCAGCGTCTCCAAACCTTCGGACGCGTAGACCGCACGAATCACCACTCCCGCGGCGACGCCGACGATCAAACCCAACACCGTGCCGAACACGGAGATGATCGCCGCTTCGATGCCAAGCATGCCACGCACCTGGCCACGTGACGTGCCGATGGCACGGAGCAGACCAATCTCCTTGGTGCGTTCCGACACGCTCAACGCCAGCGTGTTCACGATGCCGAAAATGGCGATGATGATGGACAAAGCCAGCAACGCGTACAGGACCATGAGCATCTGATCGATCATCGAACTCATCGTGGACTTGTACTCGTCACGATCGAACACGACGATTGTGTAGTATTTCTTGATTGTTTTCTTCAGGGCCTTCTTGACTTGGGCCGTGTCGGCGCCCCGCTTGTCCGTGACGAACGCCTGCATGACGAACATGGTCTGCTTGTTGCCGATCTGCTCGGCCAAATCGTCGTTGACGATCGCGAAATCGCGGTATACGGAATTCGACACAATCGCGCCGATGGTCAGCGTCTTTCCGGTGGTGACCTTCTTCGTCTTGACCAGCGTTTTCGGATCGACGTTCTTGGCGTCGTTCGTGTACTGTTCGATTTCCGAAGCCTTGGCCTGCGCTCCTGCCAAGTCGCCGGATGCGGCCAATTGCTGGGCCTGCGACTGCAATTCCTGCACATGCGCCTGCACCTTGGCCTGGTAATCGGCCTGCGCCTTGGCTGTGGCCTCCTTGTCTACCACGATGTTCTCGGCCGTGGCCTTGACCTTCTGACCCACATGCCATCCACGATCGTCGGCAATGGTCTTGCCGACGAGCAGCTTGCCATCCTTCAACGCGGCAGCGGCATCACCTTCGGTGGTTTCGGCGGCGAAGATCTTGGTGAACAGCTCCGGCTGTGTGGCGAACGTGAACCCGTTGATGGCTTTGCCGTCATATTTCACACCAAGCACCACACGGTTCGACACCACATGATTCACGCCATCGACCTTTTTGATGTCTTTGATGGCCTGGTCGGGAATCTGCCCGGCCGAAGCCGAAGATACGGCGAAATCGGCTTTGAGCCCGGTATCCACCAGCGAATTGACCGAAGCCTTCGCCGATGTGGCCACCACGCCCAGACAGCTGACAATCGCCACTCCCACGAACAGGGCGGCTGCGGTGTTGGACGTGCGACGTTTCGAACGAGAAATGTTACGTTGCGCGAGACGCCCAGTCACGGTGAAGACCTTCGATGGCAGCCAGCCGAGCACCGCGCCCGCGGTGGACACGTATGCCGGTCCCGCCACAATCACGCCGATCACGGCCAGTGCCGCGCCAATACCGAGCGGCCAGCCGACAGCGATACTGTTGAGCGCCTTCCACGGCGTCGGACCGCCGTCACCATCCGCGGCGGCCAAAGCGTAGGTGAAACCCCAGCTCAGGAAGCCCAACAGCACCATGACGGTGCCGAGGATGCCACGTGCGAGGACAGGCTTTTCCGGATTGACGGTTTCGTTCATCGCCTGAATCGGCGGGGCAAGCGCCGCATTTCGCGCCGGCAGGGCCGCACCGATCAACGTCACCACAATGCCGACCACAAGGCCGACGAGCATGTCGGAAACGGTCGGATTGGTGGCGCCGGTCAATGGCATACCCATATTCGCCAAACCGGATGCGATGAGTTTGACCATGCCCCAGCCGAGCCCGATGCCTGCGAGCGAACCTACCAGGCCCAGCAACAGAGCTTGCACGATCACCGTGGAGAACACTTGCAGGGGAGAAGCGCCGATGGAACGCAGCAGCGCATAGCCGCGCATCGACTCGCGCACGATCATGGAGAACGTGTTGGCGATGATGAACGAGCCGACAAACAATGCGATCACCGCGAAAATCAGAATAAGCGGTTGGATGAAGCCGAGCGCGTCCTGCGTGGATTTGGTTGATTCGTCACGGTATTCATCACCAGTGATGGCATGCGCCTTCGCCGATCTCGGCAGCGCCTTGTTGATACGGTCCGCCAGCTGCTGCTGCGCGTTGTCGTCAAGCGGCGTGGTCTTATTGCCGTAGACGCTGATCAACGCAGTCTTGTCCGGATCGTCCGATTGCTTGTTCGCCTGTTCCTTGGCCGTCGCGGGATCGATGGCGATGATGATGGCGCCTGCCTGGCTGGCATCGGTGGTGAAGATGCCGCTGACGGTCACCTTATGAGCGCCGTCCGGATAGACGATTTTCGTCTTATCGCCGACCTTCAGACCCGACTGTTCGGCGGCGAAGGAATGAAGGGCGATCTCATCGCCGTTCTTCGGCCACGTGCCGGTCGTGAACTTGGCGGACCGCCACGGCGACGACTTGCCCATGCCTATGGCGAGCGTCGGAGACCCCATGGTGGTCACCGCATCGCCATGCTTGTCGAGCAGCACTACGCCGGACAGCATGTGCACGACGCGTGCCGAGGAAACACCGTCGACCTTGGCTATCGTGCCCGCCAGATCGACGTCGACATCGTTGTAGCTTTTCGTCGATCCCATCGACATCGCCGACGAATCTTTTTTCTTCTCCTGCGAACCGCGCACGTACACGTCATGGTCCGCATTGGTGGACATCATCTGTGAAACCTGGTTGTTGAGCATTTCGCGGAAACAGAACGAGCCGACCACGAAACTCACGCCGAGCGCGATGGCCACGATCGACATGATGAAACGGCCGAAATGGCTGCGCGCGTCGCGCAATCCTATGCGAATCATGCCTGCGAGTCCTCCGTCACGGTCGGAACGGCGGTGGAGGCGGCGTACTTGGAAACATCGTCGATGTCGTCGTCGCCGGCGAACACCTCAAGAATCTCGTTGTACGTCGGATGCTGCATGTCGCGGGTGATGTTGCCGTCGGCGAGCACCAGCACACGGTCGGCGAAGGACGCCGCACGCGGATCGTGGGTGACCATGACGATCGACTGGCCGTAGTCGCGTACCGAATCGCGCAGGAAGCCAAGCACTTCACGGCTGGAACGCGAGTCGAGGTTGCCGGTCGGCTCGTCGGCGAAGATCACGGACGGACGTGCCATGATGGCGCGGGCGCAGGCCACGCGCTGCTGCTGGCCGCCGGACAGCTGGCTTGGACGGTGGGTAAGACGCTTTTCGAGACCGACCACCTTGACCACCTGGTTGAACCATTCGTGGTCGATCGGACGTTTCGCGATCTGCAACGGCAGCAGGATGTTCTCCTCGGCGGACAGCGTCGGCACCAGATTGAACGATTGGAAGATGAACCCGATCTGTTCGCGGCGCAGATCCGTCAGCTGCTTCTGGTTCATGGAGGAGACCTCGAGGCCCTCCACCATCACCTTGCCGGACGAAGGGGCGTCGAGTCCGGCCATGCAATGCATGAGCGTGGACTTGCCGGAACCGGAAGGGCCCATGATGGCGGTCATTTCACCGCGCTTGAATTCCACATTCACATGATCCAACGCCATCACTTCGTTGTCTTTTGAGCCGTAGACCTTGGTCAGGTCGATGGCGCGGGCCACAATCCCATCATCGGGGTTTTCGGCTGTCGGATGCTGTACGTCATGAATGGAATGACGAGTCATAATACCGCCTGTTCGTAGGATGCCTAATCGTCATCAGTCTATCGGTATGGGGACATAATGGAATCGTGCCATCGCGTGAGATGACATTCGATCGCGCTGCGGAATGGCATTTATACGGTGTCTGCGTGGTGTCTGTTCATTTCAGACGAAGCGGAAGGTGGTTTGCATGTGTTTCGATGATGCGTTGGACGGATTCGACGCCTATCTGAAAGCCAACCGAGGGTTGAGCGCAAACACCCGTAGGGCGTACCGCAGCGATGTCGAGGAATGCTTGGTGGCGTTGCGGAAACAGGGTTGCGTGGATCTGAATGAGGTGACCATCGAGGATTTGCGCCTGTGGATGGCCAAATCGTCCAAAAATCACGCACGCAGCAGCATGGCGCGCAAAACCGTCGCCGTGCGTGGATTCTTCGCATGGGCGTACGACCATGACATGGCGTCCGCCAACCCGGCGGCTTCGTTGCAGACGCCGAAAATCCCCGATACGCTGCCGGCGGTATTGAACGAAACGCAGGCGCAGCAGCTGATGGACCGCGTTGATGAGGACGGCATGGAGGCGCGATCGCAGGAACCGAATATGAAAAAACAGGCGATCGCGCTGCGTGACGCGGCCATGCTGGAACTGCTCTATGCCACCGGCATGCGTGTGGCGGAACTGGTCGGACTCGACGTGGCCGACGTGACATTCGGCAACCGCACGGTGAAAGTGACCGGCAAAGGCGACAAGCAGCGTGTCATGCCATTCGGTGCACCAGCCGACAAGGCCTTGCGTGATTGGCTGGAACATGGCCGTCCCGTACTATGCGGTGACATGTCGGACGACGCGTTCTTTTTGGGATCGCAGGGCGGGCGGATCGGTCAACGTATGGTGCGCAAGGTGGTGCACGACCGGGCACGGGAGGCCGGCGTGCCTGACATCAGTCCGCATGCGTTGCGCCACAGTGCGGCGACCCATATGCTCGACGGGGGAGCGGACCTGCGTGAGGTGCAGGAGATGCTGGGGCATTCCTCGCTGAAGACCACACAACGTTACACACACGTGTCCATCGAACAGTTGAAGGCACGATACGGGCAGGCGTTTCCACGGGCGTGACGCGGATTGGCAAAGTACGCTGACAGCGAACGGATATGTCCGCGTCCGTCCATACGCACGATGCGGATAAGTTGTTCCGGCGATAAGAGGGAAAAACGGATTGTTTTATCAGATGATGAGTTTTGATTTGGCTATTTTGCATGGGCCTCCCTCGGATATGGAGCGGTTGTCCCTCAATCGAGTGATAATGAACCCGCCATCAGAACGAAGACGGACGTTGATGCCACGGTATTGACGCCCGCCTTCTTTTTGAACAGTGTCTTACGGCTCTGGAAATAATGGATAAGGAGAATATGAATTCCATGAAGAAGAAAGCTCTGGCTTTCGCTGCGGCCGCATGCGCATTCGGCATGCTGCTCAGCGGTTGCGGCTCTTCCAACGGTGACTCCACCGCTGATAAGGGTTCCAACGTCATCACCGCATACAATTCCGAACCGCAGAACCCGCTCATCCCGGGCGACTGCAACGAGACCGGCGGCGGCAAGCCGCTCGACCTGCTGTTCGCACGTCTGATTTCCTTCGACGCCAAGGGCAACGCCTCCAACGAAGTGGCGGAGTCCATCAAGTCCAACGATGACGCCACCCAGTACACCATCAAGCTTAAGGATGGTTGGAAGTTCACCGACGGCACCCCGGTGACCGCCGAATCCTTCACCAAGGCATGGAGCTACACGGCCAACGCCAAGAACGCCCAGCTCGGCTCCTCCTTCTTCTCCACCATCAAGGGCTACGACAAGCTCCAGGATGGAGACAAGCTCAAGGGCGACGAACAGCTCGAGGGCCTGAAGGTCGTCAACGACCATGAATTCACCGTCGACCTGAACCGTTCCGACTCCGTGTTCGCCATCAAGGTCGGCTACACCGCATTCGCTCCGCTGCCGGAATCCTTCTTCAAGGATCCGAAGGCCTTCGGCGAGAAGCCGGTCGGCAACGGCCCGTACAAGTTCCAGTCCTGGGACCACGACAACCAGATCGTGCTGGTGAAGAACCCCGACTACAAGGGCAACCGCGTCGCCAAGAACGACGGCGTGACCTTCAAGGTCTACACCAAGGATGAGGCCGCCTACGCCGACATCCAGTCCGGTTCCCTCGACGTGATGGAGTCCGTCCCGGCCTCCGCCACCAAGACCTTCCAGAAGGACTCCACCGTACAGGCCTACAACAAGGCCGGCTCCGTCATCCAGCAGTTCACCATCCCGGCTAAGCTGAAGCACTTCGAAACCGACACCGAGGAAGGCACCCTGCGTCGCCAGGCCGTCTCCATGGCCATCAACCGCGAGAACATCTGCAAGAAGGTGCTCAACGGCACCGGCACCCCGGCCGCCGACTTCACCTCCCCGCTGACCCCGGGCTACTCCGATTCCCTCAAGGGCTCCGGCAACCTGAAGTACAACGAGAAGAAGGCCAAGGAACTGTGGGCGAAGGCCAACGCCATCAGCCCGTGGACCTCCGATGACAAGTTCACCTTCGCCTACAACGCCGATGGTGGACACGAAGTCATCTACACCGCCGTGGTCAACTCCATCAACAACGTGCTGGGCGCCGGCGTGGCCGCCACCAACCCGTACCCGACCTTCAACGATTTCCGCACCGCCGTGTCCGACCGCAAGGTGAACGGCGCGTTCCGTAGCGGCTGGCAGCCGGATTACCCGTCCGCCGAAAACTACCTGGTGCAGAACTTCGCCTCCGCCGCTGCCGATGGCAACGGCTCCAACGATGGCGACTACAAGAACCCGGAGTTCGATGCGCTGTGCGACAAGGCCGCTGCCTCCAAGTCCGTCGCAGACGCCAACAAGCTGTACCAGCAGGCACAGGAAGTGCTGCTCAACGACCTGCCGGCCGTTCCGCTGTACTACGCCAATGCCTATGGTGTGGCCTCGACCGGTGTCTCCGGCTTCGAGATGAACTGGCAGAACCTGCCGGTCTACGAGAACATGACCAAGTCCGGCAAGTGAGCCGTTCTCTGATTTTGATTTCGTAGGATCGACATGAAGGAAGGAACGGATTCGAATATCCGTTCCTTCCTTTCCGCGTAATAAACGGGGCTTCCATCGGAGGTCCATGACGGCTGGACATGCGACATCAACAGAAGATGTCCGCGCGTGGGGTATATTTTCAGCTGTCTTTCATGAAACTGCAATATAAAGCACTGTGGTGCAGTATCACTGATACGTAACGGGGCAAGCGCCGGCCGCCCCGGGCCTCATGTCCTATACGCGTGAGCGTAGGGGACGAAGCCGCAAACGGCTGGCGAACGAGTGAGTAATCAAAAGGAGAAACCAATGGGCAAGTATCTTCTGCGACGCATTCTGCAGATGATCCCTGTGGTTCTCGGCACGACGCTTCTGGTGTATGCCCTGGTGTTCGCGTTGCCGGGCGACCCGGTCAAGGCGATGTTCGGCGACAAGCCGGTCAACGAAGCGGTCGCGGCCCAGATCCGTGCCGAATACAATCTGGACAAGCCGTTCATCGTCCAGTATCTGCTGTTCCTGAAGAACGCGCTGACCCTCGACTTCGGCAAGACCTTCTCCGGACAGCTTGTCATCGACGTGATCGGCCGCGCCTTCCCCGTGACCATCAAGCTCGCCCTGATGGCCTTCGTGTTCGAAGCGGTTTTCGGCGTGATCTTCGGTGTGATCTCCGGCCTGAAGAAGGGCAAGTGGTGCGATACCGTCATCCTGATCTTCTCCCTGCTGCTCATCTCCGTGCCGACCTTCGTCACCGGCTTCCTCTGCCAGTACTTCCTCGGTGTGAAGTGGCATCTGCTGCCGGTCACCGCCGGAGCGAATCCAGGATTCCTTGATCTGCTGATGCCGGCCATGGTGCTTGGCTCTGTATCGATGGCGTACATCATCCGTCTGAGCCGTACGGAGATTTCGTCCAACATCGCCCTCGACTATGTGCGCACCGCGCGCGCCAAGGGCATGGACAACAAATCCGTCATGCTGCGCCACGTGCTGCGCAACTCCATGATCCCCGTCGTCACCTATCTGGGCCAGGATCTTGGCGCACTGATGGGCGGCGCGATGATCTCCGAAACCATCTTCAACGTGCATGGCATCGGCTACCTGACCTATCAGAGCATCCTCAAGGGAGAAGGCAACCTGGTGGTGTCCATCGTGACGCTGCTCATGCTGATCTTCGTGGTTTGCAATCTGCTGGTCGACATGCTGTACGCCGCGCTTGATCCGCGAATCCGTTACGCGTGAGTCGAGGGAGGGAACAAGAAATGACCGAAATGAATGAGACCAATCCTTCCACCGTGCTTCCGGGACAGGAACGCTATGTGGCACCGCTCGATGAGACGCCCCTGAAGGCCGTCGACTCGATGGACGAATCCGCACCGGCTTCGAACATGTGGGCCGACGCATGGCGAACCCTGCGTAAGAACCCGCTGTTCATCATCTCCGGACTGCTGATCATCTTCATCGTGTTCGTGGCGCTGTTCCCGAGCGTGTTGACCAAGCAGAACCCGAACTACTGCACGCTCGACAATTCCCTTGAGCCGGCTTCCTCAGGCCATCCGTTCGGCTTCGACCTGCAAGGTTGCGACGTATACTCCCGTGTGGTCTACGGCACCCGCACCTCGCTGAGCGTCGGCGTGTTCGCCACACTGCTGGTGGTGCTGCTCGGAACGCTGATCGGCGCAATCGCCGGCTTCTTCGGAGGATGGGTCGACGCCGTGCTGAGCCGACTGACCGATATCTTCCTCGCGCTGCCGATTCTGCTTGGCGCCATCGTGGTGCTCCAGATGTTCAAAACGAGCAGCTCCATCTGGAAGATCATTCTGGTGATGACGCTGTTCGGCTGGACCTCCGTGGCACGAATCGCGCGAGGTGCTGTGATGGAAGCCAAGAACCTTGAATTCAACACGGCGTCCACCGCTCTGGGATCCACCCCGATCCGCAACCTGTTCCGCCACATCCTGCCGAATTCGCTGGCTCCGATCATCGTGGTCGGCACCACCTCGCTGGCCACCTACATCGTGCTCGAGGCCACGCTGAGCTTCCTGGGCGTCGGTCTGCCCACCACCACGGTCAGCTGGGGCGGAGACATCTCCAACGCGCAGTCCATCCTGCGTACTGACCCGATGGTGCTGTTCTACCCGTCCGCCGCGCTGGCCATCACCGTGCTGGCATTCATCATGATGGGCGACGCCGTCAAGGACGCGCTCGATCCGAAGAGCCGTACGGCCTGAGTGTAAGTGAAGGGATATTCGATGACTGAAATGAATACCGAGAACAACCTCGAGGCCATGCAGCGCGCCCACGGGCCGCTGTTGGAGGTCAAGAACCTCCAGGTCGACTTCACCACCGATGAAGGCAAGGCCGTGCATGCCGTGCGCAACTCGTCCTTCAGCGTGTATCCCGGCCAGTGGGTGGCCATCGTCGGCGAATCCGGTTCCGGCAAATCCACTTCCGCCATGGCCGTGCTTGGCCTGCTTCCGGGAACCGGCCATGTGGTCGGCGGCTCCATCAAGCTTGATGGCCAGGAGATCTCCGGCTTCAAGCAGAAGGATTTCGACAAGCTCCGTGGTAGCAAGATGGGTCTTGTCCCGCAGGATCCGATGAGCAACCTGAACCCGGTGTGGCGCATCGGCACCCAGGTCAAGGAAGCGTTGGTGGCCAACAACATGGACATCGACCACGAAAAGCGTTCCGAATTCGCCAAGGCCCTGGCCGGTGACGAAGTGGAGCTCAAGGGCAATGACGATGAGACCTTCCTTGGTTCCAAGGAACTGCCTGATCTGATCGCCGCGGCCAAGGAGGCTCTTGTCAAGATCGGCAAGAGCGGTGACGAGCTTGACAAGATCATGGCCCGGTTCGCCGAGGAATGGGTTCCGGGATCCGAAACCCGCTGGCGTGTGGCCGATGGCCTGATCAAAGCCGGGGTGAAGGACGATGACGCATGGTACATCGCCAAGAAGTATGTGGTCGGCTCCACCATGGGCGACCGCATCGCCGGTCTGCTGTCCGAGGCCGGTCTGCCTGACGCCGCCACCCGTGCCCGCCAGTTCCCGCACGAATTCTCCGGCGGCATGCGTCAGCGTGCGCTGATCGCCATCGGTCTGGCCTGCCGTCCGGAACTGCTCATCGCCGACGAGCCGACCTCCGCGCTTGACGTGACCGTGCAGAAGAAGATCCTCGACCATCTGCACATGCTGACCGATTCCCTGGGAACCGCGGTGCTGTTCATCACCCACGATCTCGGTCTGGCCGCGGAACGCGCCCAGCATATCGTGGTCATGTACAAGGGCCAGGTCGTGGAATCCGGTCCTTCACTGGAAGTGCTGCAGCATCCGCAGCATCCGTACACCAAGCGTTTGGTCGCCGCTGCGCCGTCCTTGGCATCGCAGCGCATCATCTCCGTCAAGGAACATGGCGGCGACGCCACCGCGGTCATGGAGCACGCGGTGAACGAGGATTCCCTGAAGAAGGGCGAAGCCATCATCACGGTGGATCACCTGACCAAGGAATTTAAACTGCCGCGCAAGAAGGAGATGTTCAAGGCGGTCGACGATGTGAGCTTCTCCATCAAGAAGGGCACCACATTGGCCATCGTCGGCGAATCCGGTTCCGGCAAATCCACCGTGGCCAACATGGTGCTGAAACTGCTTGAGCCGACCGCCGGCACCGTCACCTACGACGGCAAAGACATCTCCGGATTCAAGGGCAAGGAGTTGCTTGACTTCCGACGTCATGTGCAGCCGGTGTTCCAGAACCCGTACGGATCGCTCGACCCCATGTACTCCATCTACCGGTCCATCGAGGAGCCGCTGCGCATCCACGGCATCGGAGACAAGAAGAGCCGTGCCAAGCGTGTGCGCGAGCTCATCGACATGGTGGAATTGCCGGAATCGGTGATGAGCCGTTATCCGAACGAGCTTTCCGGCGGCCAAAGGCAGCGCATCGCCATCGCGCGCGCCATGGCCCTCGATCCGGATGTGATCGTCTGCGACGAGGCCGTCTCCGCATTGGACGTGCTGGTGCAGGACCAGGTGCTTCGCCTGCTCAACGACCTGCAGGCGGAAAAGGGACTGAGCTACCTGTTCATCACCCATGATCTGGCGGTGGTGCGTCAGATCGCCGATGAGGTCGTGGTGATGCAGCACGGCAAGCTGGTGGAGCATGCCACCACCGACGAGGTCTTCGACCATCCGAAGAAGCAGTACACCCGCGACCTGCTGGACGCCATCCCAGGCGGCAAGCTGCAGCTCGGACTCGACTGATCGCGTCAGCCATCTGGAAAACCTCCCTTCCCACAAGGGAGGTTTTCTTGTATTCCGGCTAGGCTAAGGCGCTATGACGATCACAATCACGACATCGAATGTGAATGGAATCCGCGCGGCGAAACGCAAAGGCATCGAGCAATGGGCCGCGAAGAACACGCCGGACGTGTGGTGCATGCAGGAAGTACGCGCCCCGCAAAACGAAATCGACCCCATCTTCGACGAATTCGGCTTCGAATACGCGACCGCCGGACGCATCGCCGACCAAAGCGGGCTTGATCGCATGAACGAGATCTGCCGTATCAAGGGACGCGCCGGCGTCGGTCTGCTCTCCGCGCTGCCCGTCATCGACAAGCGCTACGGACTGCCGGGACTTGCCGAGGACGTCGATTCCGGCCGTTGGATCGAAGCGGATGTGAAGACCCCGCAAGGGTACACCGTCACTGTCGTATGCGTGTACGTGCACGCCGGCAACACCGACGATCCGGAGAAAATGAAGCAGAAATACCGTTTCCTCGACACCATGCTGGTACGTATGGGACAACTGCGCGATGAAGCGGCGCACGGCGGCAAGCAGGCGGTATTGTGCGGCGATTTCAACATCGCGCACACGCCGCTCGACATCAAGAACGCGAAAGCCAACGAGAAGCACGCCGGCTTCCTGCCCGAGGAACGCGCCTACGTGGACAAATGGCTGGGGGAGTTGGAATTCGTGGATGTGATGCGTTCCCTGTGCGGAGACATCCAAGGACCGTACACCTGGTGGAGCCAGCGGGGCCGCGCCTTCGACAACAACGTCGGCTGGAGGATCGACTACCAGTTCGCCACACCCGAACTCGCCGAAACGGCCCGCGGATTCGTCATCGACAAAGCTCCGACCTACGACCTGCGATGGTCGGACCATGCGCCGCTGAGCATCACCTACGACGTGTGAGTTTTTGCGGCCGTCATCCGGCCAATGCCGGGCAACAGGAGGACACACTCCGATTCCCAGCCCGTATTAAGCATGGGTGCTAGGCTAGTCACGGTTGCAACCGTAATGAAATGAGGAACATCATGGGACTGTTTGGATTCGGCAAGAAGAAGCGTCAGAGCGAGGAAGCCGCTGAAGCCGCCGCCGAAGAGAACGACAAGGCCGATGAGGCCATCTCCGAAACCGCCGAGGCGCCCGCCGGTGGAATTCAGGAAACCATCCTTCCGGAACCGTCCGATGAGTACGACGGCCGTGGCGATGAGCACGGTCCGTGGGACGTCGACGACGAGAACGTGCCCGACTATGACGAATACCTCGACATGGGCGCCTACTATCTGCCGTTCCTCCAAGGCATCGAACTGCGCGTGAAGGCCAACCGCGCCACCCAGCAGGTGCTCGGCACCACCATCACCTACGGATCCTCCAGCGTGGAGATCGAAGCCTTCGCCGCGCCGAAGACCATGGGACTGTGGGATGACGTGCGCGCCGACCTGGTTGAGGCCAACAAAGACGCCAAGGAGACCGACGGCGTGTTCGGCACCGAACTGACACTGCCGGTCGTGGTCAAGGGCGGACGCAAGGTCGTCACCCGCATCGTCGGTGTGGACGGACCGCGGTGGATGCTGCGCGGCATCTTCTCCGGCAAAGCCGCCACCGATCCGGACCACGCCGAAACCAAGGCGCTGAACCAGCTTTTCTCCAACATCGTCGTGGAACGCGGCGAGGACCCGCTGGCCCCGCGTGACCTCATCCCGATGCATCCGCCGGTCGCCCCGGCCGAACGCAAGGCCGCCAAGGAAGCCGCCGAAGCCGAACAGGCAGGCAGGACGATGGACATTCCAGGCCAGCCGAAGGGACCGTTTGACTCCGACCAGCAGGTCGAGGTCAAGACCACGTTGTCGCGTGGACCGATGTTCTCCGAAGTGCGCTGAGCGAACGACGACCACGAAAACACAAACGCATGGCTGAAACCGAAACCAAGAAAAGAACCGGCCTCGGCGCGCTCGCCGACGCCGGCGATGCCGACGATTTCTCCGTCATCGACGCGATCGGCGGTCCGCGCGGCGTCGTCGAATCGATGCTGCCGGGCGTGGTATTCGTGGTGATGTTCGTCATCACCTCCGACCTGCATCTGACCATCGGCGTATCCGCAGCCCTCGCCGTACTGCAGGTGATCGTCCGCCTATGCCAACGCCAATCCGTCATGGGCGCAGTCTCCGGCCTTCTGGCAGTCGGCATCTGCCTGATCTGGGCATGGAACAGCCACGAGGCGCGCAACTACTACATGTTCGGATTCCTGACCAACGCCTTCTACATCGTGCTGCTCGCCATTTCGTTGATGGTACGTGTACCGGGACTTGGCTTGGTGATCGAATTCATCCGGACACTGCCAACCGAGCATCTGCGCGCATGGCTTGCCGATTGGCGTGGCGACAAGGCATTGAACCGCGCGTACACCATCATCACCGCGTTGTGGATCGGCGTGTTCTCCCTACGACTGGTGGTGCAGGTGCCGTTGTACCTGTCCAACCAGGTCGGCTGGCTCGGCACTGCACGTCTGCTCATGGGCATTCCGTTCTGGGCGTTGGCCATCTGGGTGTCGTACCTCATCGTGGCCACCCCCATGCATCGGCATAAGACGTTGGCCGAACCAAACGCCGACGCGATGGACGACAACAACGAAACGGAGGAACAGCACTGATGGAATCGACCATCCGCATCGAACGATACGCCGACCAAGGCCGTTGCGTCGGCCACATCGACGGACGCGTCGTGTTCGTGCGATTCGCGTTGCCGGGCGAGCTGGTACGCGTCGTGTTGGACGAGCCGCATGATCGCGAGGACCGTTTTTGGACTGGCGAAGTGACGGAAGTGCTGGAAGCCAGCGAGGACCGCGTCGAACCCGTATGGCCGTTGGCGGGTCCGCTTGCCATGGGCGGCGGCGTCGGCGGTGCCGATTTGGTGCACGTCTCACTGCCCGGACAGCTTAAATGGAAATCCATGTCCATCGCCGAACAGATGAGACGTCTCGGCCATGTCGACGTTGACGTGCCGATCGAGCGCATGCCCGAGGATGAGGCGGAGCAGGGGCTGCACTGGCGTACCCGCATCGAGATGATTGCGGACGAGAACGGCCGACCGTCCATGCGCAGACGCGGCACCCACGTGCGTGTGCCGATCGACACCATGCCGTTGGCCAGTCGCGCGTTGCTTAACGTGGCCGAGAAGGAACACGTGTGGGATGGGGGATTCACTCCCGGATCGCAGATTCGTCTGTCTGTTCCCGAGCCTCGCGGCAATGCCGAAATCGCCGACAACTACGCCGTGCTCGTCGATGGCGAGGTGACGGCGGGCAATCGCGAGCTTACCGAAAAGGTGACGGTGTGCGGACGTGAATTCGAATACGGTGTGGACGCCGGCGGATTCTGGCAGATGCACCGTCACGCGCCGATCGCGTTGACCGGCCATGTGATGTCCTTGGTGCATGGCGAGCTTGACGGCGCCACTTCCACATGCCTGTGGGATTTGTATTCCGGTTCCGGCCTGTTCACGCTGCCGTTGGCCACGTTAAGCGCCGGCCGCACGCGCATGCTGAGCGTGGAAGGTGGCAAGACCGCTGTCAAACACGCGCAACGCAATCTGAGGGCCATCCATTTGGGCAATGTCGACGCCCGTGTGGGCGATGTGGCCAAGACGCTTGCCAACGTACGCAACGATTTGGCCAAACCCGATATCGTGGTGCTTGATCCGCCGCGTGCCGGCGCACGTGCGAAGGTATGCAGGCAGATCGCCGAATCCGGCGCGCGAAGCGTCGTATACATCGCCTGCGACCCGGCATCGCTGGCACGCGACACCGCCACATTGGCCTCGCTCGGATACGATCTTGCCGATATTCGCGCATTCGACATCTATCCGACCACCCACCATGTCGAAACGGTGGCGCTATTCAGGAAAGCCACACGATGACCGGTTTCGCGCGGCGTGCCGCAGCCGGTCTCCTTGCAGCCGTCTTCGGCATCTCCATGCTGGCCGGCTGCACGCCGAACAATGCCGCGGTGGGAGATACGCAGTCCGCAGGCGATGCGGTCGCCCACAGCATGAAGGACCGCAACAGTCTCGACGTGGCCATGATCGGCTCCCAAGACGAACAGACCGATCGCCTGGCGTTGGATGCCATGGAGGCGGGCGGGCTCAGGCCGGTGTATCTGCCGGTCGCCGGCACGGTCGACATGCAGGACACCGCCCGGCAAGCGGTCGAGGATATGGCGCAACGCATGGTCAGCATCATCGTCATTTCGGGAATCGACGTGTCCGGCGTGAACCATGACGGCTGGTACGACACGCTGACAACCGCAAGACAGGCGGGCATTCCAGTGGCACTGCTCAACCCGATCGCCACGCCGACCGACAGCACGCTGTTCGCGGCGACGCTCACAATCAACGACCGCATGACGGATGCGACGCCGCTCGCCGACGCGGTAGCCGGCATAGCCAACAACGACCCGCACGACAGAACAATCCTCGTCACCACCATCAGCCACGGCGGCAAACAGTGAACCGCTCCACGCATTCGGGTGAGTTCGAATCGGTTCGGATGAGTGGCGCTGAACGCACCCTGAGAAAACCCTGAATTTTGCCGGAGCTTTACGGGAAAAGCCTGCGGGCGCGCATCGCCAAGCGGTAGGCTGGCAGCATGAGTGAAAGTCAAACCATGCCTGAAACCAGTGAAAAGGGGCTCACCGCAGCGGAAGTCGCCGCCCTTACGGAAAGCGGGCAGGTCAACGCCGTCAAATCGTCCACGTCACGTTCGTTCGCCGACATCGTGCGAGCCAACGTGTTCACCCTGTTCAACGGCATCGTCTTCGCCGCCATGGTCATGGTATTGGTCACGGGATCATGGAGAGACGCCGTGTTCGGCCTCGTCATCCTCATCAACACCGGCATTGGCATCGTCACCGAGCTGAAAGCCAAACGAACGCTCGACAAGCTTTCCATCCTCGTAGCCTCCGACTATCTCGTACGACGCGACGGCAAGGACGTCGAAGTGCCGCACAACGAAATCGTGCTCGGCGACCTCATGTGGATCCGCTCCGGCGAACAGGTTCCCGCCGACGCGCAGATCGTGCGCACCTGGGGCCTGGAACTCGACGAATCCATGCTCACTGGCGAATCGCGCACCGTGCGCAAGAACGAAGGCGACGACATCTATTCCGGATCCACCGCGGTCTCCGGCATGGCCTTGGTCAAGGTCAACGCGGTCGGCGCGCACAGCTATGCCGCCACCTTGACCGCGCAGGCGAAGGTCTACAAAAAGACCGTGTCCGACCTCAACAAGGGCATCAACACCATCCTCAAATTCATGACCTTCCTCGTCGTGCCGCTGTGCGTGCTGCTCATCTGGTCGCAGGTGCACGCGGTCGGCGGTTGGGACGTAGCCGTCTCCACCGGCCAATGGCGTTCCGCCGTGGTGTCCGCCGTGGCTGGCGTGGTCGGCATGATCCCCGAAGGCCTCGTACTGCTCACCTCGCTCAACTTCGCGCTCGCCGCCATCCGTTTGGCACGCAAGAACACGCTCGTGCAGGAGCTCGAATCCGTGGAGACCCTCGCACGCGTGGACTGCCTGAACCTCGACAAAACCGGCACCGTCACCGACGGCGGCATCATGCTCAACGAAATACGCATGCTGGATGGCATCGGAGCCAATACCGTTGACGAACATGCCGTGAAACAAGCGCTGTACGACCTGTCGAACGAAGGACAGCCGAACGGCACCGGATTGGCGATTCTCAACGGACTGGGCAAGCAGGGATTCTCCGCCGGTCCCGTCGCGGCGCGCGTTCCGTTCTCGTCGGCACGCAAATGGAGCTCGATTGCCGATGACGGCGCGGCATGGACGATGGGCGCGCCGGAAGTCGTGCTGTCCCACTTGGATGGCGATTACGCCGACGTTCTTCGACTGGTCAACGATTCCGCACACGACGGCAACCGCGTGCTGCTGATCGCACGGCATGACGGCAAGGCGCCCGCCGATTACGAAAGCGATCCCGCCATCGATCCCGCATCGCGGCCCGTCGCGCTGGTATTATGCTCCGAGCACATTCGCGACGACGCCGAAGCCACACTCGCCTGGTTCCGCGAGCAGGGCGTGCGCTGCCGCATCATTTCCGGCGACAATCCCGTCACCGTCGGTGCGATCGCAAGAAAAGTACGGCTCACCGGAGACGAGGAGCCGCGGTTCATGGACGCGCGAGAACTGCCCGCCGACATCACGGAACTGGCGAAAGTACTGGAGAACGTGGACGTGCTCGGCCGTGTCCTGCCCGACCAGAAGAAGGCGATCGTCCAGGCGCTGCACCTAGGCGATCATGTCGTGGCGATGACCGGCGACGGCGTGAACGACGCGCTCGCCATCAAGGAGGCCGACCTGGGCATCGCGATGGGCAACGCGGCACCCGCCACCAAAGCCGTCGCACAAGTGGTGCTCGTCGATTCGAAATTCTCGCATCTGCCCGATGTGGTGGCACGTGGACGCCAGGTCATGGCCAACATGGAACGCGTGGCCAGCCTGTTCCTCGTCAAAACCGTATATTCCGCGCTGATCTCGCTCGGCGTGGTGCTGACGCAGGTCCCATTCCCATACCTGCCCCGCCATATCACCTACATCGGCGCACTCACCATCGGCATGCCGGCGTTCATCCTCGCGCTTGCGCCGAACACGCGCCGCTACATTCCGGGCTTCCTCAGGCGCGTGGTGCACTTCGCATTGCCGGGAGGCATCGCCACGGCTCTGTCGATTCTCGCCGATTCGTGGCTGTTGCCGAAGTTCATGGGCTGGGACGCACAGCATTCCGCCGCGCAGCTGGGCATGCTTCGTGGCGTCAACGCGATTATCCTGCTGATGATGGGCATCTTCGTACTGGCGCGCGTGGCCCGTCCACTCAACTCGTGGAGAGGCGGTCTGGTATTGGCGTTCGCCGTGGCGGGCGTGGCCGGCATGTTCATTCCGCCCGTCGCGCGTTTCTTCGCGCTCGTGATACCGTCCGGCGAAATGCTCGCGGCGACGGGCATCGCGCTTGTGGTGTCCGCCATCGTTTTCGTGCTGTGCCTGTGGTGCGTGCCGAAAATAGTCGCCATTTTCTCACGTTTCAAGAAGACACGCCAGTGCTGAAGTAACGTGGCTGTATCGTTGGCAACGGATAATCGGCTGCTGGAAAGTTTCAACCAGCCACAAAAGCTCGGAGGTAGCATGTCTGTGCGCGACGACCAGCTCGACACCCTGAAGGTGGGCGGCAAGGATTACGACTTTTACCGTATCGCGGATTTGCCGGGCATCGATCATCTCCCGTATTCGTTGAAGGTTCTTGTTGAGAACCTGGTGCGCAACATCGATGGCGCCAACATCACGGATGATCATGTCAAGGCTCTGTTGGATTGGGATCCGGCCGCACAGCCGAGCCACGAGATCCAGTTCACCCCGTCCCGCGTGGTCATGCAGGACTTCACCGGCGTGCCGTGCATCGTCGACCTCGCCACCATGCGTGACGCCGTCAAGGAGCTTGGCGGAGATCCGGAAGTCATCAACCCGCAGGTCCAGTCCGACATGGTCATCGACCATTCCGTGCAGATCGACAAGTACGGCGTGGCCGACGCGGTCGAACAGAACATGGACATCGAATACCAGCGCAACGGCGAACGCTACCAGTTCCTGCGTTGGGGCCAGCAGGCCTTCCGCAACTTCCGCGTGGTGCCGCCGGGAACCGGCATCATCCACCAGGTCAATATCGAATACCTCGCCAAAGTCGTCATGACCAAGGCGGGGGAGCGCGGTCGCGACCTCGCCTACCTCGACTCCTGCGTGGGCACCGATTCGCACACCACCACCGTCAACGGTCTGGGCGTGCTCGGCTGGGGCGTCGGCGGCATCGAAGCCGAAGCCGCCATGCTCGGCCAGCCGATCTCCATGCTCGTGCCGCGCGTCGTCGGCTTCAAGCTCACCGGTTCCATTCCGGAAGGCGTCACCGCCACCGACGTGGTCCTCACCATCACCGACATGCTCCGCCAGCACGGTGTGGTCGGCAAATTCGTGGAATTCTACGGCGAAGGCATCGCTTCCGTGCCGCTGGCCAACCGCGCCACCATCGGCAACATGGGACCGGAATTCGGCTCCACCTGTGGCATCTTTCCGATCGACAACGTCACCCTCGACTACCTGCGTCTGACCGGCCGTTCCGAAGAGCAGATCGCTCTCGTCGAAGCCTACGCGAAAGCCAACAAGCTGTGGGGCGACGCCACCGATCCGGACTACGTAGAACCGCAGTACTCCGAATACCTGGAACTCGACCTCGGAACCGTTGTGCCGTCCATCGCAGGCCCGAAGCGTCCGCAGGACCGCATCAGGCTGTCCGAATCGAAAGAGAAGTTCGAAGCCACGCTACCGGCATACGAAACCGACAAAACCGTGCAGAAGCCGATCGCGGTATCCACTGAATTCCGCGGCGACTTCGATATCAAGAACGGCGACGTGGCGATCGCGTCCATCACGTCGTGCACCAACACCTCCAACCCGTCCGTCATGATCGCCGCCGGCCTGATCGCCCGCAACGCGCATGCCAAGGGACTGAAGCCCAAGCCGTGGGTCAAGACGTCACTTGCTCCGGGCTCCCAGGTCGTCGCCGACTATCTGAAGGCCGCCGGCCTGCAGGATGATCTCGACGCGCTCGGCTACCAGCTGGTCGGCTTCGGCTGCGCCACCTGCATCGGCAACTCCGGCCCGCTGCTGCCGGAAATCTCCGAGGCCATCAACGCCAACGACCTGACCGTCACCTCCGTGCTGTCCGGCAACCGTAACTTCGAAGGCCGCATCAGCCCGGACGTCAAGATGAACTACCTCGCGTCCCCGCCGCTTGTCATCGCCTACGCGCTCGCCGGCACTATGGATTTCGATTTCGAAACCCAGCCGCTCGGCAAGGACCAGGACGGCAACGACGTGTACCTGAAGGACATCTGGCCTACCAATGAAGAAGTCGCCGCAGTGGTGGATGGCACCGTCAGCCGCGAGATGTTCCTCAAGGATTACGCCTCCGTGTTCGAAGGCGACCGCCGTTGGAAGGGCCTTGACGTGCCGGAAGGCGAACTGTTCGCATGGGATGAGAACTCCACCTACGTGCGCAAGCAGACCTTCTTCGACGGCATGAAGGCCACCCCGGATCCGGTCAAGGACATCCACGGCGCCCGCGTGCTCGCACTGCTCGGCGACTCCGTGACCACCGACCACATCTCCCCGGCAGGCGCGTTCAAGGCCTCCAGCCCGGCAGGCAAATACCTGACCGACCGTGGCGTCGAACCGAAGAACTTCAACTCCTACGGTTCCCGTCGAGGCAACCATGAGGTCATGGTCCGTGGCACGTTTGGCAACATCCGCCTGCGCAACCAGTTGCTCGCCTCCGTCGGCGAGGAAATCACCCCTGGTGGCTACACCTACGACTTCCTCGACAAGAAGCCGACCACGATCTTCGAAGCGTCTCGCGACTATATCGACCATGATGTGCCGCTCGTCGTGCTCGCAGGCAAGGAATACGGTACCGGCTCCTCCCGTGACTGGGCCGCCAAGGGCACCGTCATGCTGGGCGTCAAAGCCGTCATCACCGAAAGCTTCGAACGCATCCACCGTTCCAACCTCATCGGCATGGGCGTGCTGCCATTGCAGTTCCCCGAAGGCGAATCGTATGAGAGTCTCGGCCTGAACGGCACCGAAACCTACGACATCTCCGGTGTCGAGGAACTCAACAAGGGCGTCACCCCGAAGACGGTCCACGTCACCGCCACCCACGCGGACGGTTCCACGACCGAATTCGATGCCGTCGTTCGCATCGATACGCCAGGCGAAGCGGACTACTACCGCAACGGAGGTATTCTCCAGTACGTCCTGCGCAACCTGATGCGCTAGGCGTCGGACGGGGCTGATACGCGGGCATGGCGAAAGTGACATTGCGGGACGTGGCCGAAGCGGCTGGTGTCTCCATCGCAACCGCCTCATGGGCGGTGAACGACAACCGGGACGTGCGGATCACGGAATCCACACGCCGCAAGGTGCGCAGGGCCGCTGACGAACTCGGCTACCATCACAACGCGCTCGCCCGCGGATTGGCCCGAGGCCGCTCCGACATCATCGGCTTCATCAGCGACGGAGTGGCCACATCGCCCTTCGCCGGCCAGGTGATCCAAGGCGCGCAGGACGAAGCCTGGCGTAATGGGAAAATTCTGCTGGTGGTGGATACCGACGGCAGAAAAGACGTGGAACGCAGAACCTTCTCGTTCATGTTCGAACACCAGGTCGAGGGCATCATTGGATTGGCTACAATGTATTAGACAGTCCGATGAGGGACGAATGACGTGGGATTGGAGGCCGACGATGGCCGGCCCGAAACATCCCCGCCACCACGACGAGGCGTTCAAACGGCAGATCGTGCAGTCGTGCGAGAGCGGCAAGCCATCCCGGGAGATCAGGGCCGGGCACGACATCGCGTGATCGACCCCGCGGCGCCGGGTCCAAGGCATCCGCGACAGTGGTTCCACCCGGGCCGCGGACAACCGCACGCCCGGGCAGGACGAGCCGGTCGAGCCGGGGAGGCGCAACAGGCAGTTGGAGATGGAGGCGGACGTTTCAGAACAAGCGGCGCCGGTATTCGCACGAAGGCAGGCGTGATACGGGCCGACGCCGCCCGCTACCCGATATCGGCGCGATGCAGGATACCGGGCGTTCCCCGCTCCACCTACTACTGGATGACCGGGCATCCCGGGACGGAGCGTGCGGATCCGATCGCCGGCGACGTGCGCGCGGTCCGGCGCGACGGCCGCGAACGCTACGGCGCCAGGAAGACCAAGGCCGCCCTGGAAAGGAAGGGGCGTCACCGCGTCCAGGAGACGCATCGGCAACATCATGCGCGAACAGGGCATGCGGGCGCGTACGCGCGCGGACGGTCCGAACCGCACAGGACGCGGGCCGACGAGGCCAGGCTCGCGAACCTGCCGGACCCGCGGGTCCGACGGCTACGCCCCGCACACGCATCCGGCTGGCGACCCGGCGTATGTGAGGGTAGGGAGCGGATGGGCTTACGTGTGTCTGCTGGTCGACCTGGCGGACAGGGGCATCGTCGGCCATTCCGCCGGGCGGACCCGGGACGCGGGCCTGGTATTGAGCGCGTTCGCCACCCTCGACTTCCCGCCGGCGGACGTCCGGGTGTTCCACACCGACCGGGGCGGCGAGTTCGACGACACGAGGATCGACGAGCCGCTCGACGTGTTCGACATCAAAAGATCGCTGTCGCGCAAGGGCAACCCCTACGACAACGCCGTGGTCGAATCGACGAACAGGCTGCTGAAGAAGGAGCTCGTGTACCGGAACCACTACACCACGATCGAGCAGCCGAGGCGCGACCTCAACGACTACGTGTGGTGGTCCGACAACCAGCGGCTCCACTCCACCCTTGGATACCGGAGTCCGAAGGAATTCACCGAACAGGGACTCATCCTCTAAGAAACCGTCCAACACACCGTTGCCAATCCACGTCATGAACATCGGCCTCGAGGCGGGGCATACGTACCACATCCGTCTCGTCGTCGACGACACCATCGGCACGTTGTACGTGGATGGGGTGGCGTTGAACGTGCGCATGTACGAGCGTCCGGGCGAGTCGTTGGGCGTCTTCGCCACCGACGGCACGGTCGAGGTGCGCAACGCCTCCATCGCCCGCGGACTGAAGAGGAAGTGAACGTGTCCTTTCCGGCTTGATGTGACGCAATCGGCTGCGTGTCCTTATGCGTGACGGCGTGGGGCATGCAGCCGATTGTTTTTATTCCTCGGATTTCCGCTTGGTATGCGTGGTTCGGTACGTGATGGGGGTGACGCCCATGAACCGGTGGAAGGTGCGGGAGAAGAAACTGGCGGATGAGAAACCGGTCTGTTTGGCGACCGTGGCGATAGGCAGCGAGCTCGTTACCAGCAGGTTGGCTGCGGCGCGCACGCGCACGTCGTTGACGAATTCGATCGGCGACTGGTTGAGCGATTCGCGGAATATCGATGCGCAAGTGGTGCGTCCCACCGATCCGGCCGATGCGATTTGCTTCAAGGTGATCGGACGCACGTAATATCTCTGCACGTAATCGATCATCTTGCGTAGCGTCACGATGCGGGGGTGCGGCGCTGTGGAAGTCGCGCAATGACTGCCGGCGATCGCCAGTATGTCGCGGACGACCGCATAGAAACAGCTGAGCACCGTCAACGCCTCAGTATCGTCGGTTAGCGTCATATCGTCGGCGGGCAACGGTTCGGCTGACCGCTCTGACCGCTCCAGCGGACCGAATTTCGCCGCATGAAGCTGTCGGATGGTGGCGAGCAGCCGCCGACCGGGGGCCGTGTCGTCGGTGATGACGGCATATGGCATCGTGTTCTCCGCCATCAACGGCGCGATGAAACGGTCGTACACTTCGAATGAGGCGCACATTTTAGCCGGATTGAGCAACGTGCAGGAGAATTCGCAATCGGAACCGTCCTTGGTGAAACCGTAATGCAGCTGACGTGAGTTGACGAAAATCGCCTGCCCCTCATCGAGCCGGACTGTTTCTCCGTTGACGAAATACCACATATGCCCATGGATGATGTAGGTGAGTTCAAGGTCGACATGCCAATGGCATTCCGCACGCATATGGGGGTACTGGTGGAGCAGCGAATGCTCGGTGAAGGAGAAGAACATCGGCGCGTCATACTGCACTATCTCCGAACCATCGGGTCGGCGACCCCAATTGGTGATGGGCATCACCTCACGGGAGGCCCATTCGTCCCGTTCCATCTGTGCGTCTTCATCGGCAGTGTTCATGACTACTCTAATAAACGGTAGATAATGCAAAGAACAAGGATGATTCTACAACATTGCGAGTGCTGCCGTCGATGTTGGTGGTGTTGAATGGTGTCAAAGGACGTCAAACGATTGACAAACAGATTCGCAAGGAGCTTTCAATGGCGGAGAATGAAGGTGCGGCCGTTGCCGTGGATAATGCGGCGGTGCCTACGAACGAGTGGGAACGCATGCTTTCCGGCGAATTGTATATTTGCGGTGATATGCAGCGTGAAGCGAACATGCGTAAACGCCGCTTGGTGCACGCCATCAACACGTCCGCATACGACGCGTTCGAGGAACGTGACAGGCTGTTCCGCGAACTGTTCGGTTCACTCGGCAAAGGCGCGTTCCTTGAACCGCCATTCAACTGCGATTACGGCTGCAACACGTATATCGGCGACAACTTCTATGCCAATATGGACTGCATCTTCCTCGACGTGGCGAGAATCACCATCGGCGACCGTGTCTTCTTCGGCCCGCGCGTCGGCCTGTACACGCCATACCATCCAATCGATGCGGCCGTACGCGCTTCCGGTCCGGAAGGCGCCCGTCCGATCACCATCGGCAATGACGTGTGGTTCGGCGGCAGCGTGGTGGTCTGTCCGGGCGTTACCATCGGCGATGATGTGGTGATCGGTGCAGGCTCCGTGGTGACCAAGGATATCCCATCCCATTCGGTGGCCGTGGGCAACCCGTGCCATGTGATTCGCAAGATCACTGATGCGGACCGTGAATACTGGGAGGGCAAGGCCGCCGAATACCGCGCATGGAAGGATTCGCTGTAAAACCTCGCCCAATATTCGGCCCAACGTCGGGATAAGGCTGGTCGGCCTACATATCCCGACGTTTTCGTTTGCCCGTCGTCTGAAACGGGCTTGTATTCCAATGGAGACTATCGTGCGCACCATCATGCCGGACCGGGAATTCCTCGGCCATGTATTCAAATTGGCTTTGCCTATCGCTTTCCAACAGCTCATGCTGTCGTTGTCGTCCTGCGCCGACACGCTGATGTTGTCGGGGGTAGGGCAAAACGAGTTGGCCGCCGTCTCGCTCGCCACGCAGTTCCAGTTCCTGTTCAGCCTGTTCACTGCGGCCCTGACCCTGGGCATGAGCATTCTCGTGGCGCAGTATTGGGGTGCCGGCAACCGTGACGCAGTGGAACGCGTGCTGGGATTCGTCATGCTGTATGCCGGAATGCTGTCGACGGCGTTCTTCCTGGCGGCACTGCTCGTGCCGGAACAGTTGATGTCCATCATGACCAATGACGGCACGCTGATCATGCTTGGCGCGCGATATCTGCGGATTTCGTCATTGTCGTACTTGTTCATCGGCCTGTCCCAGATGTACCTGTGTCTGATGAAGAACACCGGTTCCGCGGTGATGGGCATGACGGTCAGCACGGTTGGCGTGATCGTGCACGTCGTGTTGAACGCGGCGCTGATTTACGGTATCGGCAGCCTCGGCATTCCCGCGCTTGGCATTTTCGGCGCGGCTATATCCACGGTGATTTCGCGTGCGATTGAGCTGGCATGGTCGGTCGTGGCGACCCGTCGTGGCCCCCACCTGCGACTTGGCCATGTGCTGCATCCCGATGGGCCGTTGCAGAAGGATTTCTGGAAATACAGCCTGCCGGTGCTTGGCAATGAATTGGTGTGGGGATGTGGTTTCACCATGTACACCGTGATCATGGGACATTTGGGTGCGGACGCCGTCGCCGCCAATTCCATCGCCAATATCGTCAAGGATCTGCTGGTGTGCCTGTCCCTTGGTCTGGGCAATGCCGGCGGCATTTTGGTCGGCAATCTGCTGGGACGTGGAGATTTCCGACAGGCGAAGGCGATGGGCGACAGGATGTGCGTGCTGGTGGCCGTGGTCGGTACCGCGACGGGACTGTTGATTGTCGCGGCGCGTCCGCTGGCTTTGCAATGGGCGAACCTTACGCCCGAAGCCACACGGTACCTGTCGGTCATGCTGTTCGTCTGCGCATATTACGCGGCATGCGGATGCATGACGAATCTGACGATCGCCGGCATTTTTCCAGCCGGCGGCGATGCGAAGTTCGGTCTCATGTGCGATGCCATCGTCATGTGGCTGATTGTGGTGCCGGTCGGGCTGTTGGCCGCGTTCGTGTTCAAACTGCCCGTGTTGGTGGTGTATGCGCTGCTCAACACCGACGAATGCATCAAAATGGTTCCCGCGTTGTTGCACTACCGCAAGTACCGTTGGCTGCGCAATGTCACCCGATGACTTTTTGCGATTCGGCGGCCGATTTCATGATTGGCTTGTGTGCGACCAGTCTGTGACAGCTTCGATGTTATTGCCGTCGGGGTCGAGCACGAAGGCCGCGTAATACCCGGAATGGTAGGCACGTGGTCCGGGTCTGCCGTTATCCATTCCGCCTGCCGTGATCGCGGCTTCATAAAAGTCGCGTACCGCTTGTTCGTTCGTTGCGCGGAAGGCGATATGCGTGGGAATCGGCTGTTGCGCCGGACCGTCCATCGGGGAGATGTAGAAATCCGAACGGGGCGTGCCGTCATCCACGCCGAAACCGATGGTCGGTTCGTGATGGGCTTTGGGAATGTATCCGAGCGGAGACAGAGCTTTCGTATAGAATGCGATGCTGCGTTCCGCGTTCGAAACATGAAGTGTAATGTGGTCGATCATGCTTTCAGCCTAGTCCGATTTCGTCCGGTTCCATCCGATTTGATTGAGAGCCTACGGCAAAGGCGGATGTTCCGTTCCATCGGGACTCGGCCGATGGAACGGAACACTTGGGGATTTACTTGGCCAACTGCGTGGTGGTGGGGGAGGCCAAGGACGGGCGTGTGCGACGGATACGCCCCAATGCCAGACCAAGGCAGATGAACGCCACTGCAAACAATGCCACCAAGCCGACCGACGATGCCCAAGAACCATAATCCACACCGGTTGCGGCCGCCGTGCCAAGCCCGAACACGTTGTCGATGGACACGCACAGCCACCATCCCGGCAGCAGCTTGCCGATCATGATCATCGGTTCGGGCATCATATCGATGGGGAATGCCATACCCGACGTGAACATGCACAGCAGACCGAATACGTTGGCGAACGCATTGACCGCCATTTCCGAGAAACCAACCGACCCCAGAAGGAAACCGCAGGCGATTGCCATCAACGTGTACGCCAGCAGCGACACGAACGTCAAAGCCACATTCGTGGATGTAATCCCGTCGAACGGCACTCCTGCGGCCACCATCAAGACCAATGTCGCCGCCGTGTAACCCACGCACACCACCAAGCCGAAGGCGGCGCAGGTGAGCATCTCCTGCATCTGCAACGACACCAGACGCGTCGGCGACGAATACAGGCGGCGACGAATCTCACTGTCATTGAAGGTGCCAATCACCAGGAACGTGCAGATCGGCATGACCAGCAGCAACGGATAGAGTCCCGTTTTGATGGTGCCGGCGAATGCGGATGCCGCCGGCTTGGTATTATCAGTATCTGCGGATGGCGATTGCACCACCGCTATTTTCGACGTCTTGGCATCTGCTTTCGCGGTATCCAACGCCGTCCGCATGGCCGTTTCCATCGACTGCTGCTTCCCGGCTTGACCCAAGTACGCGGTGCGTGTCAATGACAGGAATTCGTTGACTTCCAGCTGCGAAAGGGAGCCTGCTCCGGAAGTGTAGCTGACAACGGTTTCGACAGTCGGTTGGTCATTTGACGAACCATCCAGATATTTCTGATAATCCGAAGCGAAGCCGTGCGGCACAATTGCGATCAAATCGACATAGTTCGAAGCGACGGCCTGCTGCAACGCTTCGGAATCGTCGGCAAGGTCCACCATCTCGCCATCCAACGCAAGATAGGAACGCAGCGCGGATGAAATACCATCGGCATCGCCATCGCGGTCAATCACCGCCACACGTGCCGTATCGGGATGGAACACCTCATCGCCACCCGTCATCGAGCCACGCATGATTTGCCAGCTGATGGCGAACATCATGATGCCGATGAACCCCAAATAGATGACCAGGTACATCTTGCGTGATTTGAGAATTCTCAGCGCCGTCTTACAGGTATTCATAGCGTTGCCTCCTCAACAGAACGGTCGCCGCAGCAAGGCAGACCAGGCTCATCGCGGCAAGGATGCCGGCGGTGGTGAAGAACGGTTTGAAATTGTCGTAATAGAGGATGTCGTAGAACAGGTTCGTGATCTGCTGCGCCGGATTGAGCAGACTCAGCACCGGTGTGCGCTGGGCGATCAAGTCGCTCAACTGCATGGCGAACGAACCGTACAGTCCGGAGAACAATGACAACGTGCAGGCGATCGCCGTGCACAGCCCCTGCTTGGCGCCGGTTGGAATCTTCGGCAGCGCGCCAAGCAACGTGCCGAATGCGCTCGCCGCGAACGAAGCCATGAGACATGCTCCCACACCAGCCCATTCACGTCCGCCCAACGAAATATGACAGACGAACCGGATATACAGCATGGCCACGGTCAGACTCAGGAACGAACACAGCCAACTGGACAGGAATCCAGCCAGCAGTTGCTGCGATTTCGGAAGCGGCGAAACGGAACGGCGGACACCCAAAGCGGAAAGGTTCGCCTGCGTCATCGTCACTACGTTGATGGCGAAGCTCATGGCCATCAACGCGGCCAATCCCAGCAGTGCATAGTAATATCGTGCCGTACCGCTCGGTTTAAAATTCGTCAGCTGGATTTCCTTTGTATAGCCATTCGCCGAACCGATGCTGCCGGTCACCTTGCCATTCATCAGAGCTTCGGGGTTGTGCTTCGCAATGTCCACCACCACATCGGTGTTGCGGTTGTACAGGTCCACGATGTTGCCCAGCACCGTCAGCGAAATATCCAAGCCGCTGCTCGACGCCATCACATCGGACGCGGACGATTGCGTCGACTGTGAGACGGAGAATCGCAATCTGCCGTCATCGATTCGCAGCATGCCTTGCGCGGTGCCGTCGGCCAGCAGCTGTTCCGCCTGCGCAATCGATTCCACCTTGGTCGTGTTGATGAGTCCCGTTCCATTCTTGCCATCGGCACTCACTTTCACGTGATTGTCCGATAATGCAGACGATTCGGATGAAATGCCTTCGATCAGCGTCTGCGCCCCATAGGACGTCTTCCACGCGTTGTCTTCGACCACGGCCACGTCAAGTGTGTGCAGCTCGAAACTTTCCGCGATGTTGCCGAACATGCCGTTGAACATGGTGGCCAGGATGATGGGGAAGGCGAACAGCCAGAACAGTTGCGTTTTCTCCCGCAAATGCAGTTTGATATTGATCAGTAACGTCTGCCACATGATGTCACATGCCTTTCGATTTGCCACAAGCCTTGCAAGCCAAGTCAGTCGCGTAACGCGGTGCCGGTCAGTTCCAGGAACACATCATTGAGCGTCGGCTGGCGACTGGAGAGATGCCCGATATTCGTGCCCTCGTGCTCCAACAGCTGCAGTACGTCGATGAGATTGTGATCGCCCTGGCGGCAGTTCACCGTCAGCTCATGGCCGTCATAGTCGGCGTTGGTCACGAACGGCAATGCGCGCAATCGCGCAAGCGTCGTATCGGCCGAATCTGAGCGCCCTCCCAGATCATCGGTTTCGATGCTGATGCGTTCGCCGGTGCTGATCATCGCCTTAAGTTCCTCCGCGGTGCCAAGAGCCAGATGCCGGCCATGATCCATGATGAGGATGCGGTCGCAGATCTGCTCGACCTCCTCCATGTAATGGCTGG